>VAPK010514994.1_pt1 | contig 16405 bp, 18 predicted proteins | sample 3395031 | NCBI WGS metagenome assembly VAPK01 (sample SAMN08290443, study PRJNA428436) | hydrothermal vent metagenome | isolation source: Deep-sea hydrothermal vent chimney 1 | place: Pacific Ocean: Juan De Fuca Ridge
ACCTGATTTTGCAAGCCATGTTTTTTAGGGCTGGAGCGGACATAGATCAAAGGCGTTTGTATCAGATCCGCCAGTGTAGTGGCGGGGGGGATGCCAGCTGTGGCAGTTCCGGCGACCACGTCTACCTCTATTTTATTGTCCGCAAGCAGACTTTGAAACCCCTGGCTTATTAATTGACGCTGGTCGGCGTTTCCTAACAGGAGACGATTGTCGTTGTAAATGGGCATTCGATATCCCGATGCCCAGGTGAAAGGGTTGTCTGTATTAAACTGAATGGCTCCGATTTTGAGCGCGGTTTCGGCCAGTTTTTCTGAAGCGGTCATAATAGTTTAAGTGGCAAATTGATTTAAAACCTGCGGTGAATATGTTGCAGGGTTTTATCCCCGATGCCTTCGGTTCCGAGTCCGCGCAGTGTGAGGGTGAACAGGAATTTGTTTTCCTGCCGATTCACTCCACCGGAAATTATGTTCCTGTTGATGAAATCTAAGGAAAACCCCCAGCACTTGCAGTCATTGTCATAAAGCAGGCTCAGGTCGTTTTCGAGAAACTTTTGACTCAATTCGTCGTAGCGTGTTGTTGCCTGCACTTGCCAACCCTTTTCGAGGGCCCAATATATGGACCCCAGGAGAAATGTCGATTGGTTGCTGATAAACCTTCTTTCCACAAACAAGGATAGATCCTTGACAGGTTTTACCCCGACTTCAAAGTTGAGTGTTTCCAACTCCTTGTCATAAATATCATAGGTCGCGTCAATATTTAACAATAAAGCATCAGTAAGCCGACTGTTGAGGTCAAACCGCAGGTCTGAAAAGCCTTTGCCATCGTTGGTTACCGAAATCGGTTCGGTGTCCTTGTTGAAATCAAAGCTCTGGCTGATATCAAATCGCAATATATCTTTTATTTGGGCATTACCGTTCCTGCCTCCCACCTTTTTCAAGAGTCTCTGGGTCAGGGAGTAAGTGATTCTACTGGTTTGATTGATCGAGTCGATTCCATCAATCACTCTAATCTTTTTTCGATCGTCTGCATCAATGTCTGGAATAAAATCATAAGAAATACGAGGTTGAATGACATGCTTGATTTTGGTTTTACTTTTTCCACTTAAGAAATAAATTTTATTGATTCTTGGGCCTTCCATCGCACCATTGACATCGATGGATTCACGGGAAAATGAACCTGTCCGCACAGTGCTTGTACTGGACTCAAGACCTTGACTGTAAAAGGTTTGCCGAATTCCCAGAGTTGGGGTGAATGTCAGCCAGGGTGCGATGGGGATGGGTCGGGATATCTGTGGGTGAAAATCAACCCGGTGAACCTGAAAAACATCATCCGTTGCGAGAGCTGGATTCAAATCCAGCAAAAAATTTGTGTAACTCGTATTCTGATTGAATTGAAAGGAACTTTTTCCAATGGGTTGTCTTTGGTGTTGATAGGTGATCTGAGGTAACTGACCAAACGTGTTGTCATTGCCGTCCTGGGTACTGTCCCGGAAGCGAGTGAGGATATCCAGGGTGCTGTTGGTCCAGGTTTTGTTCAGAGAAGCGAAGGAGTCGGTATTGCGCCTTGTTCGCAGGCTGGTATTGTCCTCGAAGGTTTTATTAAAATTGTCTTCACTTTGCAGATCGAGTTTGGCTTTAAAGCGAGCGTTATTTTTAAAAACCTGGTCATGTTTCCAGTCGATCTTGTAAAAAAGTCCTCCCGTGGACCGATCTTTTAACATGACTCCTCTAAACTCTCCTCTGGTCTGTTTACTGGGTATGTAACGATACTCGAGACTGGGTCGGACGCCCCTTTTTTCGAGATATTCTACCCCCAGAGTGGCGTCCGAATGATCATTTATGGCCCAATAATAGATGGGCTGGAAGGTGGTTCCATCGGTATTACTCAAGCCGAACTTGGGTATGAGGAACCCGCTTTTACGATCTTTATTGATAGGAATGTATCCAATTGGCAGATAAAGAATTGGAATATTCTTGACTCTAAACACGCCTCGCGAAAATAAGGCGCGATCATCTCTAATGACGTCCAGATTTTTTGCCTCAAACGACCAGTCGGGGACTTTTCCTGAGCAGGTGGTGAGATAGGAGTCTTTTAATCTGTACTGCTCCGGCCCTACTTTTTTTATTTCCTTCCCCTTAAAATAATAATCGAAAGGGCGTTTTTTTACGTCCTCGGATTTGAATTTTCCAACCACGTCAAATGCTTTGGCATGTTCACTCTTCATATTAAAACGGCTTCGATCCGCTTTGATCAAGGTTCCGTCTTTAGAAGTCAACAAAACATGGCCTTTGGCTTCTCCCACCCCTGTTTTATTATTTATTTTGACCCGATCCGCACGCAGGACGCTGTCCTCAAATCGGATGACCACATTGCCCCGGGCTTTGACAATATCCGTGTCACCCTCCTGGACCATATGATCGGCGGTGATGCGGATCGGTTGTTTGTCTTCGGGAAGGGTGTTTGCTTTTGGAACGGTCTCCGCAAACCCAAAACTTGCAGGCAGGGCCGCTATCCCCAAAAGCAGGAGGATTCTAAACAACAGGGTCATTTGCAAGAAATTTCTTTGCCTCTGAAACTGTGAATATGGAACCGGTAATACAAATGAGGTCGTTGGGATTCGAGGATTTTTTTGCCTTTTCCAAAGCATATGGAATGTCAGGAATAATATCAATGGGCTTTCGGAAGACGGACAGCCGCTTTGCCAGGTCATCAGGGTTTTGTGCGCGTTTTTGATTGGGTTTAACCAGAATAAACTGGTCCCCAATTTGGGAAAATAAATTCAGCATTTCGTCAATGTCTTTGTCTTCCATCATGCCAATTACCAACAAGCAACGTTCAAAACAGAAATATTCACGCAAAGTTTCCGTCAAACTTCTGACTCCGTCAGGATTGTGAGCACTGTCCAGCACAAGGGTAGGATTTCTGGAAATGACTTCCATGCGTCCTTCCCATCGGACAGACCTCAGACCTTTTTGGAAGACAGAAGAGTTTGGTTTTATTCCCCGGAGTTTGTGGCAAACAGCAAGAGCCAGACCAGCGTTTGAGACCTGATGTTTGCCGATCAGGGGGATTTCAACCGATTTCATTTGGTATTTCCCAAAGGAAAAATCGAAGGTTTGCCCCCCCGGGGTGATCGCGTTAAATTCGGCTTTAAAATCTTTTCCCAGTAGTTTGAGTTTGGCGGACCGGTCTCTTGCGACATTTTTTACGACACTGAGAGCGCCCACATTTTCAATATGAGCAAAAACCGTACCGAAATCCTTGATTATACAGGCTTTTTCATAGGCGATCTTCTTAATATCCTTACCCAGATACTGAGTGTGGTCCATCCCAATAGACGTGATAATGGATGCCTCCACCTTGCATAAATTGGTAGAATCCAGGCGTCCTCCCATGCCCACTTCAATGACATTCCAATCGGTCTTGTTCTCATAAAAATGTAAAAATGCCATGACCGTGCTGAATTCAAAAAAAGTGACGGGAATATTCAACCGATCGACCGCTTTTTGCACTTTGAAAATAAGCTCCGTCAGCTCAATATCAGAAATGGGGGCACGGTTGATTTGAATCCGTTCATTAAACGACAACAGGTGGGGGGACGTGTACAGTCCCACCTTTTTTCCAGAAGCTCTTAAAATAGATTCTGTGAACGCCGCCGTAGAACCTTTTCCATTGGTCCCGGCAATATGAACCGTCGGAATGGCAAACTGAGGATTGCCAAAGTGGTCGAGCAGACGACTGGTATTGTCCAGGCCAAATTTGACGCCCATTATAGTGAGGTCATACAGAGTTTTTAAGGCCTTATCCAGATGGGAAGCGCTCATTTATTTGCAAACCTGAATGATTGAAGTCCTGAAGTTAGTTTTGGGCTGGAACAATTGTGGTATTTGCTCAATATCGCAGTGTAAAATAGTGCTGTAATTTCCTGCGAGTGAATGAGACTCAAAGGTTAGACTTTTTCAAGCTGGTTTATAAAATATACCGCGTTTTTTGTGGGGTTAGTGGAATATTTTTTGTCAGGTTATTTTTTGACGGAGGGTGATATCGTTTCGATTCCTTTGATAAAATTTTCAGCGGATCTTTCCCGGTGGCCGTTGGAAAAAAATGACCCGGAGTGGGGTTCTTTTCCCGCAATCCGTGTGCAGGATCATGAACTCACAGAAGAGTGTTATGGCGTGGAGATAGAAGATGAATCCATGGACCCGGTTTTGAAGACGGGCATGGTGGTGGTATTTTCACAAAAGGCCAGGACACCGGCTCACATGAATATTTATTCCATTGGGCGCAGAGGCAATGGTCCCCTGGTGCGCAAGATGGTCAAAAATGAGATTCCCGGCACTGAGAAAACCGAAGTTTCTGGAGAGAATTTGAGGCCGAAAAGAAAAAGCTTTATGACACCGACTCCGCTTCATATTCCAGGGAGCCGGGTATCCCCGATCGCGGAATCGACCCATCAAACGGTTTTTTTTAAAAGCCTCAGGAATCCGGAAAAATTGATTCTCGTTCCCAGGGGGAATTTATTGTGGTTGCATCCTTTGGTGTTGATTTTAAATCAGGAAGAAATTTGAAAGCTTCAGTCACCGGTTGTTTAGAATAGAAATACCACTATTGTTATTAATCGGGGATACGCATACAAGAGAAGGGTTCCGGCGACAGCGCAACTCATATGGAAAAGGATGGAAGCATACAGCGTTCCGGTCAGACGATACAAAAAGGCCGTGACGATTCCCAGGATAAAAAGTCCCAGATTCAGTTTGAAATGGCCCAGAGTGAAAATGACCCCGCCTCCATAAAGAGCCAATGCGGGGTTGACCTTTTTGCTCAGACCTTGAAATATCAAACCCGTAAAAAAAAATTGTGTCAACAGGGGAAAAATCAGAACCCTGGCCGCTAAATCAAAGGGATGTAAATTCTTCCAGTCGTCGGCGTTACGCAGATTAGCGGCGTCAGAGAGCAGTTCGTTTTGGTCGAGCCCGAAAAGAGAAACCAGCGCATCCAGAAAGGGGAGGGCGGATACCATCAGACTCCCCAGGATCAAGCCGATCCATAAATGATTGCCCAGGTATTGCCTGGAAAATCCCAGTTTATGTGGCGGGATCTTTTTAACCCCCAGAACATAGGCAAATATCCCGGCAAAATAAATCACATAACCGTATTGAGGGAACCAGGCGTGACCCTGAAGGAAAAATTGAATCACAGGAAATACAACGAGAAAATAAAGGAGGGTGATTGTCAGGATAAATTGAAAGCTCAAAGCGCTGTCAAGGCTATCAATTTTTTTGATAATCACAGAGAATCCTCAAGAGCTTAAGATTCCCATTTAGAGAAATGGCGGTCAGTTGGAAAAAGTAAGGGGAGGTTGGTCCACCCCTGAAATGGGAGGGATTAGAACGCTATTGCCGCTTATATGGGGTTGCATCTTCTTTTTAGCTTTCGGAATGGCGTTGGGGACTGCCATGCCGCTGACATGCGTCCAGACAAATTTGTCCGATGATTCGTCGTGTAAACTTTCCTGAACGCTTGAAATTTCTTTTTTTAAATGGGCGGCATTGAAATAGATGCCACCAAAAATCAAAGCGGAAAGAATGCACGATTCTATGAAGACGTTTTTCCACATAATTATAGGGTTTCAAAATCGTTGTTACGTCATACTATATTGTAAGGCCATAACATCCCATTTTCAATCTTTAAACCAGAGGCTTCCGCCGTCAGATTCCTTCGTGGGGACCGCAGGTAAGGTTATGCGGTTGACAAAATATGGGTCTTTATTTACTATCGCAGAAGGAATTACAGTGGTTTAAAGTGTTGACGGCGCCTGTTCAAAGTTTGACCCGATGCTTCAGATAAAGTCATCGAATGCCTCCACTTTAAATTCTTTTACAGGGGGATCATGAAAAAACTAGCCATCGCTTCCGATCATGCGGGATTCGAGCTTAAGGAAACCATCATTGCCTTTTTGCATGGTAAGGGAGTGGAGCTGGAAGACTTTGGCCCTGTAAATAGTGATAGGGTCGACTATCCCGATTATGGGGTCAGCATAGCCAAAGCCGTTCAAAAGAAAAAAGTGGACATGGGTATCCTGATTTGCGGGACCGGTGTCGGAATGTCGATCGTCGTGAACCGGTTTCCTGGCATAAGGGGAACCTTGTGCTCGGATTTATACACGACTAAAATGTGCCGCGAGCACAACGACTCCAATATCCTCATCATGGGTGGACGCGTTATTGGAAAAGGCCTGGCTGAGGAGATCGTGAAGGTTTGGCTGGAAACTCCATTTGAAGGAGGGCGGCACCAAAAACGATTGGATAAAATCGAAGAAATTGACAGAAAATTAGAAAACAAAGGAGAACTATAAATTGTCACTTGCAGAATTTGACCCAGATGTCGCAAACGCGATCCAAAATGAAACCGAACGTGAGCAATTCACTCTCGAAATGATCGCTTCAGAAAATTTCGTCAGCCCCCAGGTTATGGAAGCCCAGGGCTCGGTCATGACCAATAAATATGCCGAAGGCTATCCGGGAAAACGTTATTACGGTGGTTGTGAGTTTGTGGATGTTGTGGAGACCCTCGCTATTGAGCGGGCCAAAAAAATATTTGGAGCCGAGCATGCCAATGTTCAGCCGCATTCCGGGTCGCAGGCGAACATGGCGGTTTACCATGTCGCGGTGAAACCGGGAGACACCATCATGGGGATGAATCTCTCGCACGGGGGGCATCTCACTCATGGGTGTCCGGTCAATTTTTCAGGCTATACCTACAACGTCGTTCCCTATGGAGTGAGTGAGGAAACGGAGTTGATCGATTATGACGAAGTGGCCCGGTTGGCACGGGAACACAGACCTAAGTTAATTATTGTCGGGGCCAGCGCATATCCACGGGTGATCGACGCGGTCAAGTTTCGCGAAATCGCCGATGAAGTCGGCGCAAAGATCATGACCGATATCGCGCATCCGGCGGGATTGGTCGCTACGGGAATCTATCCATCGCCCGTTCCCTATTCAGAATTCGTGACCACTACAACGCACAAAACCTTGCGCGGTCCGAGAGGCGGGATGATCCTTTGCCGTGAAGAGTTTGCCAAAGAAGTGAACAAGAAAATTTTCCCCGGCATTCAGGGTGGGCCCCTCATGCACGTGATCGCCGCCAAGGCCGTGGCTTTCAAGGAAGCGTTGAGTGAAGATTTCGTCACCTATCAGAAACAAGTGGTAGCTAACGCCCGGTTTCTGGGCAAGCATTTATCTGAAAACGGGTTCAAAATGGTCAGCGGCGGCACCGACACCCATTTACTGCTGGTCGATCTGCGTCCGCAGGACATTACCGGCAAAGCCGCAGAGGAAGCCCTGGAACAGGCCGGAATCACCGTCAATAAAAACACCGTTCCCTTTGAAACACGGAGCCCATTCGTGACATCAGGCATTCGCATCGGCACCCCCGCCTTGACCACACGCGGCATGAAGGAAAAAGAAATGGGGTTGATTGGTGATATGATTCAACAAACTCTGGAACGGGTTGACGATCAGGACTTCCACAAACAAACCCTTAAAAAAGTTCGCGAGTTGTGCGAACAATTTCCATTGAATTATCAATTGACCGGTAACTGTTAGTGAAATGCCCCGCCTGCGATAATATGGAGAACAAGGTGATCGACTCCCGCACCAACAAGGAGGGGGATATCATTCGTCGGCGCAGGGAATGCCTCAGTTGCAAGGACCGGTTCACCACCTACGAGCGCCTGGAAAAATCCCTGCCTTTTGTCGTCAAGAAAGATGGACGTAGAGAAGAGTTCAACCGCGAAAAAATTCTCGATGGCGTGAAAAAAGCCTGCCAGAAGCGGCCCATCAGCATCGAAAAAATTGAATCCATGGTGGACCGGGTGGAACAGTATTTTGTGGATATGGGAGAAAAGGAAATCTCCGCCGTCTCCATCGGCGAAAAAGTCGTCAAAGAAATTTATCATCTCGATGACGTCGCCTACGTCCGCTTCGCCTCCGTGTACCGATCCTTCAAAGACGTGAATGAGTTCATGGTCGAGCTCAAAGAAGTCCTCCGCGATAAGCAAGGCTCTTGAGAGCCCGACCGGATTTAGTAAAATTTAAAGAAAATCAAGCAATTCTATCATTTTGTGGATGAGAAGTTAATTTTATTGCCACCCCAATTCTCCAGTAAAAAAGAATTTCCACTGCTACACCCTCAACCACTACCAGTAAACTGTCCTCTTCTGCCCAAGGATTAAACGAATCCCCAAAAAAGATAGACAGAAGTGAAAGACCAATTAAAATTGCAAACAACGAGCAAATGAACCTTATAGTTATAGGTAAGCCCAAGCATACAAAACGATCGATAAACTCAACATCATCTCCATCTCGATTTATACGGAAACAGAGATAAATAGCTACCACCATTATTACCGTATTAACAACAAACGAAGTTAGGTCGTCTATAGAGTAGTTTTCTTGTGCAAATAGGGAAAGTTCAAAACCTACATTGTACATCAGCAGAAATACTACGAAGTACTTAACCTTTTCCTTTTGGTCAAGAGAGCCATCTCTAAGTTCTTTTATCAACCCCTTGGTGCTCCATAAGTACATTACACCGCCCTTTTATTAAATATTGTTTATACCTCTAGAAACCATTACTAAGAAAATAACTCTCTAATTGTATATCACTATTATGGGGGGAAAGGTCAGGTTATCCCCCGTTGAATCCCTGAGACCAAAATGTTACCATAAGTTTCACTAAGTTTCACTATTTGAAGACCTTACAGGTCTATCGTTTCCGTTGATTTCATGAGTGCCAGGTTCTACCTGCTCTATCTATATGGAAAAAATCGTATTTAATATTTCCCTGTTCAGCTATCTGGGCGCGTCGCTGGCATATTTTGTCTATCTGGTTTACAGGAAGCCGGTCGTGTCCACGATTGCCACAACGACTGTCGGGGCGGGATTATTGGCCCATACAGTCTGGCTCGGTCTGCGCTCAATGGAGACGGGGCATGGCCCCTACACCACGAATTTTGAGATCGGCATGTTTTTCGCCTGGCTGATCGTGGTGGTCTATTTTCTGACGGAATGGAAGTATAAAATCAAGGACTTGGGCGCTTTTGTTCTGCCTTTGGCGTTTTTGGCGGTGCTGTTCTCGGCTTTCATGTCCAAGGATGTGACCTTCGTGCAGGAGTCCCAACCGTTCTGGCTGACTCTGCACCGCACGCTTTCGGTGATAGGATATGCGGCCTTCAGCATCGCTTTTGCCGCCGCCATCATGTATCTTATCCAGGAAAATCAGGTCAAATCGAAGAAACTGGGCATCATGTATTTTCGCATGCCTTCGCTGGAAGTGCTGGACAAACTGAACGAGAAAGTCATCACCATCGGGTTTCCTCTGTTCACGCTTGGGTTCATGACGGGTCCGCTTTGGAAAGCCAAGATGGACATGCCAGTGCTTGCGTGGGACATCACGAAAACCTGGCCGCTGGTGATTGTCTGGGTCATTTACGGGGTGTTGTTTTTTGGCAGGATGTTTTCCGGCATTCGTGGAAAGAAATCTGCGCAAGGGGCGATTATAGGGTTTGTGATGGTAGTACTCACTTATTTTTTGCACGTATAAACTATGGCCGATCCAAATTTAGTTCTGGTGGGTGTCAACCACAAGATGACTCCGGTGGAAATACGCGAGCGTCTGGCGTTTTCGCGTGGCGAACTCGAAGCCTCGCTGGAACGTCTTGTGAGCCACCCAGAGGTGATCGAAAACATCATCCTTTCCACCTGCAACCGGGTGGAGATTTACGCCCGTGTCCGCGATACGTCGAAGGGGGTCGCTCTTCTCAAGGATTTCATCTGCAATTACCACAACATCCCCATCGGTGAACTGGACAATTATTTCTACAGTTTTCAGGGTGAGCATGCGGTCGAGCATTTGTTCCGTGTTTCATCTAGTCTCGATTCTATGGTTCTGGGGGAGGCGCAGATTCTGGGTCAGGTGAAGGAAGCCTACAGCACGGCCCGGTCGCTTCGATCCACCGGCCTGGTGCTGAACCAGTTATTTGAAAAAGCGTTCAATGTCGCCAAAAAAGTCCGCGAGGAAACGGGGATCGCCGAGCGCGGGGTTTCCATAAGCAGTGCCGCGGTGGAACTGGCAAGAAAAATATTTGAAGATCTGGAAAACCGTTCCGTCATGCTGGTGGGTACGGGTGAAATGGCGGAGCTTGCAGCCAAGAACCTCATCTCCTACGGCGTCAAGACGGTTTATGTTTGTAGCAGAACTTACGAACGTGCGGAAGCGTTGGCCAAGACGCTGAACGGTTGCGCGCTTGATTTCGATATGTTCAAGGACGAGATGCACAAGGCAGATATCGTCATCACTTCCACGGCATCGCCAAAATTCATTATTAAAAAGGACATGGTCGAACACGCCATTCATCAGAGAAAAAACAAACCGATATTTTTTATCGATATCGCGGTCCCACGGGACATTGAGCCGGAAGTCAACGATCTGGAGAACGTTTATTTGTACGACATAGACGATCTGCAAAGCGTGGTGAGTGCCAATGTCAAAGAGAGGGAAAAGGAAGCGGAAACCGCAATGGAGCTCATCCAGAAAGAAGTGACCAAGTTTAACAACTGGGTGGTTTCACTCGACGCGGTTCCGACGATTGTGGAAATACGAAATCAGGCCGAAAGCATACGTAAAACTGAACTGGAGAAAGCGCTCGGTAAAATGGAGCGTCTTTCAGATCAGGATAAAAACACCCTCAACCTGATGACTCAATCCATCCTCAATAAAATTTTTCACAAGCCCACCATCAATCTTAAAAAGCAGACTCAGTCCCAGGAAGGTCATGTATACCTGAAAGCAATTCGCCATCTTTTTCACCTGGACGACTGAATGGATCTGGAAAAACTCATCATCGGAAGCCGGGGCAGTGGGCTGGCTCTTTGGCAGGCGAACTGGATAAAGTCCCAGTTGGAAGAACTCCATAGCGGATTGCAGGTGGAGATCACAATCATCAAAACTTCCGGGGACAAAATTCAGGACGTTCCTCTGACTAAAATTGGCGGCAAGGGATTGTTCGTCAAGGAAATTGAGGAAGCTCTTCTACGTCGTGAGGTGGACATCGCCGTTCACAGCATGAAGGACGTGCCGATGAAAATTCCCTACGAACTGGAAATTTCGGTTGTCACTGAACGGGAAAATCCCTTCGATGCTCTCATTTCCAGAGATAATATCAAACTCGACGATTTGCCAAAAAACGCCAAAATAGGCACAGGTAGTTTGCGGCGGAGTTCTCAATTGTTAAAGTATCGCCCTGATTTAGAGATTGTTCCCCTGCGCGGCAATATCGACACCAGAATCAAAAAGCTGGATTCCGAAGGACTGGACGCGATCATTCTGGCCGCCGCAGGGCTACGCCGAATGGGATGGGCAGATAAAATTGCCCAGATAATCCCGGCGGAAATAATTTTACCGGCGATGGGGCAGGGTGCCGTGGGCATCGAAACCAGAAAGCACGACCCGGAGGTGTTAGAGGCGATCATGGCCCTCGATCACGAAGAAACTCATTTGGCGCTGGATGCGGAGCGGTCTTTCGTTGATGTGTTGGATGGCGGTTGTCAGGTGCCCATTGGGGCGTATGCCACTCTCGAAGAAAAAAACATAACTCTCTCTGGTTTGGTGGCAAGTCTGGATGGTAAAACCATATTTCAGGCGTCCCAACAGAAGCTTCTGACGGAAGCGAAGCAACTCGGCCAGGAGCTTGGAAAAGAAATTTTGGCCATGGGAGCAGATAAAGTTCTAAAAGAAATTTATCAGTAACCCGAACCCACCCTATGAATGAGTAAGAATTCCGCGCATTTTTTATAGAACCTCCGAATTACCATTTCTCCTTTCAGCACTCCCATAATTTGTGTCCATTTTGGCGGAAAAAAATTTTCAAAAAATGTTGACAAAAAGGGCCGACAGTATAATCTTGATTAATTAAGATTTAAGAAATTCCTTTAATTAAAATTATATCAATTTGATTAATACAGTCTCAATCGGAGTGGTCAGGGGCAAGATTTGCCCGCCATGTTTTAGAAAGAAAATGCGGGAGATACTTAGATGAAAATTTTGTGTTGGATATTGAATAACCACCAATGGTCCGATTGGTCTGTATTTCACTGGAATTTCAACGAGCGTGAAGGCGGTGAGGAACGAACCTGCAGGTGGTGCAACAAAACAGAAAAGCGACGTATTGGGCTGGGTCGGGTGAATAAAGAACAATCTGAAAAAATCAAAGAATCCGTACAATCCTGAAAATTTCTAAAATAAAGGCCGTAATTCTAAATTAGATATCACAACCACTCCTCTTTGGATTGAGCACACAATCTTTCTTCCGCCAGCTTCAACGCTTCATCCCGAAAAATAACATCTTTTTGTTTTTGCGCGGTCATTCGCGTGTGGACCTCCGTGACATTTGTTGAGACCGTTTTTGCGATCAATTCTTCCAGATAAATTTGCGGGTCTTTTTTAAGCATTTTTTGTTTGAAATCCGGGTCCCCGGTCATTTTAAGTTCCACAGCGCATCCAATGACTCCACCCACATTGACGATGAAATCTGAAAGAGAAAGAATATTTCTTCGATTCTGAAGATAATATTCCGTCATTTTGTTGGACGGGGTATTGGCACCCTGGAGAATTATTCTGCAGTCGATGCGGTCCGCATTTTTTGCGTTGATACAATCGGGCCGTGCGGCAGGAACCAGAATTTCACACGGGGCTTCGAGGAGCCAATCCAGTTTGTCTGGCCCAAATCGTCTTTCGACGGGGTTGGAATATTCTTTTAAACCTGTGGGATTTTTGCGGATGCGGTTTAATTCGTCGATGTTTAACCCTTTAGGATTCCATAAGGCGCAATGAATGTCGGACGCACCGACGATCACAGCCCCGGCATGGTACAACTTGGTTGCGGCCCATGATCCGACATTTCCATATCCCTGAATGACCACACGGGCGTTTTTAATGGGGAAACCTCCTGCAAGAGTTTCCATTGTCATGGCGGCAGTGAACAGCCCATGGGCCGTGAGCCCCCAATCGTCTATGGGGATGCCGCCTTTTTCAGGAGGCCGCCCCGCCCCTCCACGCATGTGGCGGGAGGTTCCGAGTTTATCTGAAAAAATTTCATAAATTTGTTGCACGTCGATTTCATTGGTTCCCATATCGGGGGCCGAGATATAACGATCAATTTTGAACAGGGCATCTGCGAAAAGACGGATCAATTCTTTTTTAAGTGAAGGATGCGACTGGAAAAAATGAGGGTCGACCGTCAGCCCCGATTTTCCTCCCCCCAGGGGAAGACAAGCGGCGCTGTTCTTTAATGTCATGGCTCGGGCCAAACGCGAAACTTCTAGTAGCGTTAAATCCGGCGCCATACGGATTCCTCCCAGGCCGGGGCCGCGAACGGTATTGTCAATTACCACGAAACCCCAGGTTTGTCCTGTTTTTGGGTCGTTCAGGCGAATCTTTTGTTCGGGCTTGTTTTCGTCAGAACGGGAAAACCGTTTTGACGATGAGTTAGCGTCCGGGAGAATTTCCAGATCGAATACGGCTGGTAACTTGAATGTTGTCAAAATTCGGCCTGATAAAAGATTGTTTGGATAAAAAATATTTAAAAAAATCACATAGTGGATTACAGTGAGCCAGGCTTTCAATTGAGCTCGAAATATATTAAAACATATTCGATAATTTTGAATTAAAATAACTTTTCATAATTTATTCCCCTGGTATTAAGGCAAATGGTAAAAGAATTTGACTGAATCGATCACTAACGAAGAAATCGACGCACTGGTTCAACGGGCACTGGATGAAGATATCGGTTCCGGGGACATCACAACCCGAAGCATTGTGGATGATAATTCTATCTGGACAGCGGAGGTGTCGGCAAAGGAAACTTTGACCCTGTGCGGAATGGAAATATTTCGCCGGGTATTTTCTCTGCTGGATGCCGCATGCGCTTTTTCTGGCCCGGGTCATCAGGATGGCGATGAGGTGTCATCAGGCGAAGTGATACTGAAAGTCCGGGGTAAAGGCGTTGCCTTGCTTGAGGGCGAACGGACCGCTCTCAATATCCTGCAAAAACTAAGCGGTATTGCAACTCTCACACGCAAATTTGTGGAACAAGCAAGACCTGTCACAGTTTTGGATACACGCAAAACCACAGCGGGTTTGAGGGTGTTCGAGAAGTATGCTGTAAAATGTGGCGGCGGGGAGAACCATCGTTTCGGATTGTATGACGCGGTGATGATCAAGGACAATCATATTAAAGCGGCGGGTAGTATTGCCCGGGCGGTGGAACTGATCAGGAAAAAATTTGGTAAAGATAAAACCATCGAAGTGGAAACCACAAACATTATCGAGGTGGAGGAAGCCTTGTCCGCCGGAGTGGATATCATCATGCTGGACAACATGGCGACTGCGATGATTCGAGAATCCGTAAAACTGGTCGATCATCGGGCAAAAATCGAAGTTTCTGGTTCCATTTCTCTAGAACGTCTGGATGAATTGTCTGGAACCGGAATTGACTTTGTATCGGTGGGGGCCTTGACCCACTCCGCCCGAGCGGTCGATATCAGTATGAATTTTCAGGGAAATCCATCATGATCTTTGGCGGAAAAGTATCATTTTCCTGAAGAAAGAGCTATCCCGGTGATAAACTGTTAAAATAAATCGATACTTTAAGGTTCCTGATGCCCTGTAAAGACACATCGTCAATGGTAACGATCAAACTCGATCTTGAGGAACGTCTATTGGGCTTTGACTTTTCCAAAATCACCTGTAGCAAGGAAATCGGCGGCGGGACGGGTTATATGGAGTATTGTTCAGGAAAGCCGGCACAGGAAGTTCTGGATCTCGACTTTACAGATTTGACCCGGGTTTTAGAACTGGATGACCCTGACGACCAATTTTTTCTGTATCTGGAGTGGGATGCTTTGAGAACCGCCCTTTGCCAGTATCTGGGGAATGAAGAGGAGGTTGACCGGGAACGGTATCAACTGGCTTCCATTGCCCATGAAACGGATTTTATCGAAATAACTCAGGTCATTCATCCCGAACAAAATATGCCCAAGTTGGTTTCCTGCTTTAAACGAAGTGTCGAACCCTTGAATCAATCCGGGTAGAGACGAACCGGACGGATGTACCCTTGGGAAAAATCCTGATCAAATCCCTGCGCAATTCCACTGGAATAGTTGAAATAAAATGCCGCCTGCTGGTCAAAGGGAAGGCACCAGGAACCATTGCCTCCACCGGGCGCAAATGTGGTGTCCAGGTGAAGTTCCTGTTTCGATCTTCCAATAACTAAGCTTTCGGAGACAAAAAGTTTTTCGATTTCCTCTCTCTCTGCGATGCGCCAGTCGTGAAACCCCAGATAATCCTTTTTATTTAAATCATCCACAAAACTCAAGGCCTCCTGAAAGGTCAGCCAATCCTGAGCGATGGCCCAGGAATCCTCCCTGGCCCAAATCAAGCCCGACTCGTTATCCAGGATCATTCCGTTATTCTGATCGGCAAATCTCGTTTCATTATTCATTGTATTTAATGCGATTCAGTCCTAAAAGGGTGGAAGAAAAACTTTTAATAATAAAAACAGCGTCTATAATACGCTTTTCAGTGTTCAGGCGATTATAGTTTTATTCTCGATATAAAGAAAATTGATTTTTAAATGCTAAAGCAATTTGTCGCAACCTGCATCCTTTTCGTCGTATTCACCGGCGCTGTCCTGATAAAATCGGAAGCGCCTGCCTTAGGGCACTCGAACCTAAATACCTGGGGAGCCTTTTCTTCTTCGCAAATATTGAGCGCCAATGCAGAGGATAGTCCGTGCGGAGAAAAAGTAAGGCCCGCTAAATATTATACCGACGCCTCATTATATTCTCTCATTATCGGGTTTATTCTGGTTTTCGGAGGAATTTTTTCAGATAAAAAAACTCTGAAAATTGGAGTCTGGAGTTTGGCGGTGTTTCCTTTTGCTTTCTGGGTCTATATCAATTATTTTGTAGATTTTCAACACTCTCAGAAAATATCATTTGCTTATGATACGGTTGCGGAAAATACGTTGGCAAACATTGCGGAAGCTCAGGACAGATATAAATCCGAGCAGGATACGTTCATAAAAGATTTAGGCCAGTTGTATTCTCATATGGCGGGGTCGCATGGCATTGACGAATGCGTGAAAATATTGAAGATAGAAGCCAAGTGGGATTATTGGATAGCTCACGCCAAACACGTTTCAAGCCCCGATAAAGTGATTTGGGACAGTCGCACAGGAAGTTCTCTGAAAAAAGGGTGACGTCAGTCAATTCATTGAGGATTTGAATGCCAGAGCAGAGCCTAGGGTATCATGTCCTTTCGGGCACAGGCTGGCATTGCGGTA
>VAPK010471281.1_pt1 | contig 16398 bp, 12 predicted proteins | sample 3395031 | NCBI WGS metagenome assembly VAPK01 (sample SAMN08290443, study PRJNA428436) | hydrothermal vent metagenome | isolation source: Deep-sea hydrothermal vent chimney 1 | place: Pacific Ocean: Juan De Fuca Ridge
CACTAAGTGGTATTCAGCAGAAATTACAGCCAAAACTCAAAAAATTCTGGACAAAGTAAACATACCTATTACGTAAAAATTGAAAAGTTAGGGATTAATCTTTACAACAAATTCTTTGGTGACACCGAAAAAATCAAAAAATTTGAACTGCTAGATCATGAATGGACGATTGAATCAGGCGAGATAACTGCCAACCTGAAGCTGAAACGGGGATTTATTCATGAAAAATATTCCGGCCTGATACAAAAGATGTTTGGTTAATCAAATCTTCTCAACCTAAATTAAATTTGACTTTACACTTGGTTTGTAAGCATCAATTATTTCGTTTTCCAGTTAAATGTTATTCTTAAAGTCAAGAACCCATTTATTTAAAAATGTTTTTTTAGATAGTTTTTCAAAAACAAAAATAACAATCAAAGCCAGCGTAGCGCCTGCAATGACATCAATAATGTAGTGCTGACTTGTGTAAACGGCAGAAAACCAAATGCCCAGCATAAACACAACGAATAAAATATTGAACCATCCCAATTTCTTTTTTATTCCGTAAAACAAGACAATCACAGGGTAGGAGGAATGCAGGGAGGGCATGGCGGCCAGCACATTGGCGTTTTTACTATAAATACTTGCAAATATTGGAATGCCCGTCATGTTATCAAAACGGCTTAACCCTGCACTATTCCCCGGAATGCCTAAATGGAAGTTAAAACCGTATAAATTAACGTACCATGGCGGAGCGGCCGGGTATATATAGTAGATGATAAACCCCACCAGATTAACAAAGAAAAAGACCAGGGCAAACTTAGTGAACAGATATTTATCTTTTATAAAAAGATAAACGCCAAATGCAATGGGTACGGGAACCCAATTGATATAAAAAAGCCCCGAAAGCAAATCTAAAAACCTGCTGGTATGGCTGGCAAAATATTCGTTTGGTGTAAGTATAACGTTGTTTACGGAAATCCCGAATAATGCTTTTTCAAGGTCGTATGGCCCTTTAATGTGCACGGTTGAAACATCGTAATTAGGGAGTGCACGCATAGAATCGTATATAATCCAATAAATGATAAATATGGAGAATCCGATAATAAATTTGCGTGATTTTTCATTCGCATAAAAACAGGACAAATAAATCAGGATAAGTATTATCTGATTTGATCCTATGCTTCCGGCTCCAATGAAAAATTCCCAGGCCGTGTAAGTAATAACCATCAGTAGGTTGGTTAAGATGTTTTTCCTGGTAAATCGAGTAAATTCCATATTAATCGCAATTTATTTTTTACAAATCTTTTCGTAAACATCCTTCATGGTAGTTTTGTCTTTTCCAAACAATTCAATATACTTGACTTTGGGCCAGAACCCTGAGTTATCTGCCTGTATATACATGTGGTCTAATAGGGCATGCCTATTGTTTATGATTGTATATATGGCGGCTTTAAACGGAGCTTCTAGTTTTAAACGAAATTCTCGTGAATTATCTGCCACAAGGTTAACATCAAAATCGGTTGCATCTATTTTTTTGCATTTTACGCCATAAGCAAACATTTTTTCCACATACCGCAATTTCATTTTTTGCCCGTTTTCTGCATATCTAATCCAATATACCGATATCGGCTTAGCTGGGATAAGTTGCCCGTTTTTATCAAAGTTTGCATCATAAATGATGGTGTTACTGTTGTGGTTTCGCTGGATATAAAACAACAATTTATTTGTTTTTGGCGGGATGGGGTAGCCGTTACCCCCATTAATACTAAACGACATTAGTCCAAATGAAACTATCAATAGTATGATTACTCTTTTCATAATAATTTTTCATTTTTAAACCATTCAATTGCCTGTTGCACTCCTTTTTCCAAATCGTATTCTGGTTGAAAATCAAAATCTTTCACAATCTCTTTGCTTTCGCACATCCAGTTTTTACAAATTAGCTCGTTATATTTATCTTCACTTAAGGTGGGTGCTTTGCCAAAGAGACAAGATAATTTTTCGTTTATTAAAACAAAGAGCTTCACAAATGCTTTTGGAAAAACAATAGGTACAGCCTTTGTATTCATTGTTTTTTTTATGATAGCATTAAACTGCTGTACCGTATATTGTTCTAGGTCGGTTACAAAATAGGCCTTCCCGGTTATTTCCGATTCCAAAGTATCGAAAGCAAGTCTGGCAAAGTCGATAACATACAAAAAGGTAAGATGCTGTTCTTTTGTGCCAATGTAGGATTCAATACATTGTTTAATTGATTTTCTCACGCCTGCATACACTTCGTAATTTCGTTTTAACGCTTTTTCAACAAGAAAACTACCGATAAATCCGCTCGCCCCCGTGATCAAGACCTTCTTCATATTCCTTTTTTAATATAACACCTTCTTTTTAAATGCTGTCGGGTTTCATAATCCTTAAACATTAAGAAAGCGCTCTTGTTATCTTCCAGGGCATGGCTCGAAATGGCAATTTCAACGCCATTGTCAATATAAGATTGCATCATTTCGGTATAAAAAATAGCAGCAACGCCTTTGTTTTGATATTCGGGTTTAACTGCCTGTAAAAGCATATCCACTTTGTTATTCTTGCGAAGTGCTTTCAAGACATAGATAAAACCGAAGGGGAAAAGCCTTCCGTTTGCTTTTTGCAAAGCCTCTGATAATGAAAATATGGATATTCCAAATCCTGCCACTTCATCCTTTTTATCCATCACAAAACAAACATATTTTACATCAATGGCAGAAAAATAATCTTTGGTATATTTTTCTATTTGTTTGTCTGTTAAGGGTACGAAACCGTACAAAGATTTAAATGCTTCATTTAATGTAAAAAACATGCTTTTCGCATAGGGCAGTATATCTTTTGGTTTTTTTGCTTTTAGAATTTTAAGATCATATTTTTCCAACACCATCGAGGAGATTCGTTTTAGTTTATCGGGTACTTTATCCGGCACATCAATCTCAAATTGAACCCAGTCAGTATCTTTTAAATAGCCCAGCTTTTCGAGATGGACGGGATAATACGGATAATTATAAATTGTGGCTTGTGTTCCCATCTCATCAAACCCTTCCACGAGCATCCCTTCCAAGTCCATGTCAGAAAATCCCAAAGGGCCATGCACAGCCGTCATGTCTTTTTGTTTGGCCCACTCTTCAACGGTTTTGAGAAGGGCGGCAGAGACATTGTTGTCATCAATAAAATCAATCCATCCGAAACGCATATGTTTTTCGTTCCAATTTTCGTTGGACTTGTGATTGATGATGCCCGCTATCCTACCCGCAATTTCGTTTCCTTTGTAGGCCAGCCAATATTTTGCTTCGCAAAATTCAAAGGCAGGGTTTTTTTCGGGAATCAAAGCCGCCTTTTCGAACATGTGCAATTGGGGAACCCTGTATTTACTGCCTTTGTACAATTTGTCCGGAAAAGAAATAAACTTTTTAAGATCGGATTTAGACCCCACTTCTTTAATAACAATGTTTTTCATAATAAATCTCCTACATAGTATTAGTTTTGTTATAAATTACTTTATGCTAATTAATCATAAAAATTAAGCCCTTTTAGGTTTAGCAAGTATTGCTGCGCGCTGATGGGTTTCATTAGAATAGTGAAAAAAGGAAATCCTTTCTTTTTTCAATCGCCGTGGCAAAGTAAATTTTATTAATATTTGTTGGGAAAGGTTCATAATAAGACGTTTAAAAATCTATTTTAAACCGGGCCCGAATACCATATTTAGAAACATGGGGATTGTCTAAATAAGTTAGCCTTCTAACTAAATCGACCCTAAATACCTTGAAGATATTGCCAATGCCAACACTTGCTTCCATATAAGGTTTACCTTTCAGTGTAAATGTCGTGGGGTTGCCTTCTGCATCTGTGGGGAAATTCATCAGACCTTGTGTTTTTTCCGGATTATTTTTATCGCTAAGTTCGCCGAAGAGTGCCTTAAAAGAGACTATTCCGCGCAATTTGAGATGTTTTATCAAGGGTATTTTATTAAATAAAAAACCATTAAGGTGATAGTCCCCATAATATGAAGCATATTTATCGCTGACGAATTCAAGAAAATTCATCATGTTGTAGGAATAGAGCTGGTAGGAATAAGTTTGATTGGCCCGATGAAGATATAAGAGAGGATAGGGAATTTTACTACCGAATACTTCCCCAGCTTCTACATCCGAATCAATATAACCAAAAATACCAAGATAAAGACGCTTGAAGACTCCTACAGACAACTTGCTATAAGAAAAATTTGAATTAAAAATATTTTTAAATCCTTGAATATAATTTAATTGAAAAATAGGGTACCTTGTTATAATAGGCACTTTATAGTCCATGCTCTGATAATATTTTTCATTGGGGGCAAACCGAATCGTGGCCGATACATCGCTTGAAATAAGTTGATCCAGCGGATAATCCTGAGAATTGAATTGCCAGTTACCACCCGGCTTTTGTTCCAAATGTTTAATATCGAACGTGGTTGAAATTCCATTGCCCCAATTACGGTAATATTCAATTTTGAACAATTTATAATAAAGTATCTTGTCAGCAACTCCGCGCTTAAACGACAACAAGAAATTATCCTCATTAACCAATAGCATTTCCATTCCGGGAAAGTTGGTTTCATTCTGATATGTTACCGAGATTGTCTGGTCAGGCCTGTCGTTTAATGATTTTTTGTTAAGGGACCAAAGGGCGCTGGCTGCATACTTATACTTTTTGTCCTTAAAACCGTAAGTAATATTTCCATCCATTCTAAAGCGCTTACTAAATTTCAGGCTTGTTCTTGCTGCAACCCGCAATCGGAGACCTTCCACACTATTAAAGCTGTAAAACGTATTTACCGGCCCCACATCTACCTTTCCAAAATTCCAATATCCTTCCAGCATCAGCATTGCTATATTCATTGCGCTTTTAAATGCCGGGACTTGTTGAATGCTGTCCATCATTATGTAAGTATCTTTTTCTTCCCTGGAAAGATGTAAAAGCCGATTTTTTGCCCAAAACTGATTCGTGCGGTTAGCCGCTTCTGGATCTACTACTGTATTTTCATCTCCTGAATAAACAGAATCGTTTTGCTTTTGGTTAAAAACATAATTATTATAGAAATCCGTTTTTTTACCAAACATACCTATCCCATTTTTGGTAATATTAAAATCAACGATAATCTGGTTCCTTGAAAGCATCCAAACTTTATTGTTAACATATTTAAATTCCTGAACAATTTGAAGATCATTAACAAAATTCAGGTTAATCCCATTCGGCACCCTCATCTTTACTTTGATCACCGCATACTTTCCATCGTTTGTGATATATAAATTACCGCCAAAGGCGAAGTCGGCCTTATTCCTGGGTTGAAAAGCAAGATTAATACAATTATAACCATTGACATCAAGGGTGTCAATGATGCGAAACTTATATATGTTCGGCGCAATAATAGAAATTGGACTGACAAACTGATCAGTAAGCAACATAATAGTATTATCATAGATATCAATATTCTGAAATAATTGATCAACCAAGGAACTAACTCCGTGTTTGTCGATAAAACTAGGGAATCCTGTCATTTTAGTCCCTATAACATACTCCTTTTGGGCTTTGGGGGATTTTCTATAATAAACCTTTGACAAAGTTTCTTTTAAAAAAACAGGCAAATATGGTTTCCCGTTTAATTCGGAAGTATCTACATATTTAAAAATGAACTGATATTTTCGAAAAGCTTTCTTCTTCATGAACTTTTCGTCAATGTTGTTAAGAGCAAATGCAACCGTATTATCCTTATCATATTGGTAAAAATCCTGACTTTCATTTCTGTTGATATCTTTATTTTTAATTACTTTTTTAATCAATTCTACCGCGGGGTTGCCTTTGTTTCTGTATTTTAACCTTTTCGCAGCAACCTTAACTTCCTTGATGTTAAAGCTTTCGGGAGTCAGTTTAAAATTAATAACCTGATTTCTTTCAGAAGAAACAGGTTTTATCTGTTTTTGATAGCCCATAAATTGGGCCTGTAATTTATCTGAGGCCCATTTTGTTTCAATACTATACTCTCCTTTATAATCGGTAATTGATCCAATATTTTTACCCACAAAAACCACATTTACAAAGGGAAGCGGCCTTTTGGTATGTGCATCAATCACTTTTCCGCTGATGTTAATCACTTTTTGAGCCTGTAGCGCAGGAGTAAACAAAAGCAATATAGCAAGGATCCCGTGTAGTTTATATTTTGATTTTATTTTCATTTTCTCCACGATCTACTATTTGAACACAAAATGCTTATTCATTAAAAAATTAAAACCTATCCCGACAATTACGGAAACTATTATTTTTGCAACAATGGCACTCATTTTAGTAAATTCTACTATTAAATACAGTCCGGTTGTGTTTAAAAAAATACTTGTTGCCCATACGGTTATATACCGTATAGCTTGAGATGACAACTTTTCGTCTTTTTTCTTAAATGTCCAGTTTCGTTGAAGAATAAAAGCGGTTACTCCCCCCATAACCAGCCCGATAAGTGATGCAAGCAAATACCAAAAGTCTAAAACCACAGAAAGAAGCAGGAATAAGGTATAGTCAACTGCTGTTGCAACCATGGCAGCAGAATTGTATTTTAATAAAGTATGGGGATTGGGCCTTGTGTTTGACATTAGAAAATTTTAAAATACAGAATAAGCTGTATAACAATATTGGCATACACACCTGCCAGTACATCGTCAAGTATAACACTCCAATCACTTTTCAGGTTATCTAATTTCCTTATAAACAGAGGTTTTATAATGTCGAAAAATCTGAATAACACAAAGCCAAGTAGATAATACTGCCAATGAAGAGGGATGGCAATCACGGCTATCCATACCCCAACAATCTCATCAATAACAATCTTAGAAGCATCGTGTTCCCACTCTTTGTGGACATTTTTTATCGCATAAACGCCAAGGAAAAGAAAGCCAACAATAACGACAAGATTGAGAACAAGAATGAGTAGCTCATGAAAATCAAGTTTATATGATACAAAATTTAATAAATAAAACACAACAATTCCTAACAATGAGCCGGCTGTTCCCGGTGCTACAGGAGCATATCCTGTTCCCAATCCTGATGCTATCACTTTACTAAATTTCATGTGTTTATAATCTAATATTGTGCTGATTCACAATTTTTGATTTTAGAAGTATCTTTACTTTGCAAATTATCATTCGTTAATCTGTGTACAGTATTTTCTCCCGAAGAATTGTTTTTGTGGAAGTCCAAATTTACTTGTCATGGATGCTTTACCTATTCTTCGTAGTAATCTAATCCTAAATGAGTTATTAAATTCTCTCCCATTAGGTGACGAAGTGTATTTTCTAACTTGATTTTTTGAAGGAAAATATCATGGATGGGCTGCAATCCTTCTTTGGTTTGGGGCGATTTAAAATAAAACGAAAGCCATTCCTGAATACCTTTCATGCTGGCTCTTTGTGCAAGGTCCATAAACAGGGCCAAATCCAAAACAACCGGTGCTGCAAGGATGGAGTCTTTGCATAAAAAATTTACTTTTATCTGCATTTTATAACCTAACCAGCCAAATATATCAATGTTGTCCCAGCTTTCCTTATCATCTCCTTTTGGTGGATAATAGTTTATCCTCACTTTGTGATACATATCTTTATACAATTCAGGATATTTTTCAGGTTCTAATACGCTGTCTAAAACACTCAACTTGGAAACCTCTTTTGTTTTAAACGAACCGACATCATCCAATACTTCACCGTCGCGGTTTCCAAGGATATTGGTGGAAAACCAACCGTCGATACCCAACAAACGGGCTTTTAAACCGGGACCTAATATGGTTTTCATTAGTGTTTGGCCTGTTTTAAAGTCCTTGCCGGCAATGGGAAGGTTGAGTTGGTTTGCCAACTCTATAATTGCGGGAACATCATTGGTAAGGTTAGGTGCGCCATTGACAAAAGGGATTCTGCTTTTTAATGCAGCATAGGCATAGATCATACTTGGATAAATGCCCGGATCGTTATTTAACAATCCCTTTTCAAAATTTTCGATAGTTTGATGAACTGTTGATATTTTAACATAAACCTCTGTGGAAGCTGTCCAGATCATGAGCATTCTGCTACACGAATTTTCTTTTTTGAAATGTTCAATGTCCTCCATTAAGGCTTTGGCCAATCCCATTTTCGTGGCTTCTTTTTTAACGTAATCGCCATGCAGGTTTTTTACATAATTGGGGTCAAAAACTGCCGGCATCGGTTTTATGGCCGACAATTCATCTTTCAGGTCGTTTAGCAAATCTTTTTCTAAAACACCTGCGTTTAATGCCGACTCATAGGCATTGTCAGTGAATATATCCCATCCGCCGAAAACCAAATCATTAAGAGAAGCCAGGGGAACGAAATCTTTAACTTTTGGTTCCCTGTTCTCTGTTCTTTTTCCAAGCCTGATTTTCCCCATTTGTGAAATAGAACCAATGGGTTGGCCGAGACCTTTCCTAACAGCTAATACGCCTGCCATAAATGTTGTTGACACGGCACCAATTCCCGGGACAAGTATTCCTAACTTACCTTCCGGTTTTTTAATGTTTTGTTGTAAATCCATTTAATTTGATATTTAATTTATTATGAGTTACATGCTCTTACGAGAATGGTTTAATCGTTGAATTGCGGTAATATTGGTCAAAATAGCCATGATGAAAATGGGAAAAGTAAAAATGGAAATGTTTTCAATTACCGGAAATGGCATCCAATCGACTGTGTATTTAAACTCTCCAAAAAGAGATGTTATGATGCCATATAATATGGCCGTTATTCCAATGGTTAAAATACGTTCCGGGCGTTGCATCAATCCCACTTTACATTCTACCCCTAATGCTTCAGACCGTGCTCTTACATAACTTACCATGATAGAGCCAATCATGGCAATAAAGGCAAACAAAGAGCTTAAGAAATAGTGGTTCGATGCAAGGTAAAAACAAATACCGAGAAACATTATCATTTCACTGTACCTGTCCAAGACAGAGTCATATAAGGCGCCAAACCTGGATATTTGATTAGTCGATCGTGCCAAATGCCCGTCGAGCATATCAAAAATGCCGGCAAACAGGGTAATAGCGCCAAACCATGCTATATAACGGAAGTCATCACGATCGCCTATTTCAGCGCCCAAGATCAGGACAACCGCCGATATAATAGTGATCAAAAATCCAATTGTTGTGACGCCATTTGGGGTGACCCCTGTTTTTTTTAACAGGTATATAATTGGATTTAATGCTTTATAGGCCGTAGATTTTATTTTGCTCCATATTATTTTTTGTGCCATGAACATTATTTTTAGGACTTGTTATCTGCAATTTCCTACATGCGCGCGCCATCCATTCCTTTTTCAAGAAAAACACTTTTGGCTGCTTCCAGAATTTGTTGTTCAGTGGTATTAATATTTTCTTCTTTATTTTCCATTTGGTTTAATCATTTGGTTTAATCATTTGGTTTAATCAACTGGACAAAAGTACGCATCCTTTTTAAATGACCAAATAAATTTTGATTTTTTTTATTCTTTTGATGATGATACGACATGTAATATACAGTAAATAAGCACCATAGAGTTACTATAAATTTTTGTTGATAGTGATTTTTAAGGAATGACTATTTGTCTATGCGATTATCTTCCGGTCACTCTCATGTAATTTAATTTTGAAATCTGATATTGCATCAGAGCATCGATATGCTGATTTTTAGATTGTTGTAACTGAGCCTGGGCATCAATCATATCGGATACATTGATTATTCCTGCAAGATAATTATCTTGATTAATTTTGAGATTTTCTTTAGCCTGTTGAATAGAAACTTTAGTCAACTGGATTTGCTGATAGGCTTCATCAAGTTTATTCTTTGCTTGTTGCATTTGAAGTAATAAATTTTCAGTGTCGTCTGAAACCGTGTTGCGGTTTTGTTCCTCTTTTATTTTTCGCTCCTGCATCTTGTGAGAGGCTTCCCACCATCCTGATATCGGGATTTTCAAAGAACCGAACACCACTCCGTAATACGATTTGTTTTCACCCATTACTTTGTCAAGATACTGACCGCCAACTCCAATGCCTAACTGGGGCATATATTCGCCCCGCTGCATTCGTGTCTGGTATTTTTCAGCAGTAATACTTTTCTGGAGCATTTTGTATGCCGGCCTGGATTTTAACGCTTTTTCGTGGTTGATATAAATCAGCTGCGGAGGCTCGGGAGCCGGAATGCTGTCCGAAAAGTGAATATTTGAATCGTATTTTAATCCAATATATTGACAAAAAGCCATTTTAGCAAGTTCAATACCGTTTTTTAACCTGAGCTTATTCATTTGTAACTCGTTTTGTTTTAACTGGACTTTTAACAGATCATTTCGGGTAATTAGTCCGGCATTTAACGCATCCCCAACTTCTTTGTGTAACGAGTCCAGCATTTGAACATATTTATCCAGTGTTTTCATTTTATCTTTCAGATCAATAATCTGCCAATACTGCTTTTCTGTTTCCAGCATTACTTCTTTTTCCGTAGAAGATAGCTGTAATTTATTGACTTCTATATTTAAATTGGCCAATTTATTTCCCGTAGAAATTTGTCTTCCGGCAAATATTGGCTCGGTAGCTGTTACCATGCCGATGGTCCCTTTTTTCAACATAGAAAGAGACATGCCGGGGAAATAAGCAAACTGTGTTGCTGATGCCAAATTAGCCGGATTTCCGTCATATACCGGCAGATTACCTCCCGGTATGTCAAATTTTACCAGGGGTTTATTAAATGAAAACGATAAGGCTGTTGCATCAATTTGAGGGAAATATTTTGTAAAAGCAGCCTTTTTTTCCTGCATGGCCGACTTCACATCCAGATTTTTATTTAGCAGGGAAGTATTATTTTCTAAAGCCAGATTTTTGCACTGATCTAAAGAATAATTGGTGATTTGTGCCCGAGATACGGATACAATACCAAATAGAAGCAACGCCAAAATAACAATAGGTTTCATATTTCCATTATTTAGGATATCTCCTATCCTGAGATGTTTCTTTTTTTGATCAACTTTTCGGAACAGTAACCAGTAAGCAACAGGCAGGATTAAAACCAGGAGTACCATCGAAGTCATCGTTCCGAAGAAAATAATGGTCCCCATTGGGGCCCATAGGGGACTTTTGCTAATAATCATGGGGACAACCCCCATGGAAGCAGCTGCTGATGTGAGAAAAATAGGCCGCATCCTTCGCTTTGCAGCTTCAAAGATTGATTCCAATACTGTCAGTCGATGCTTTTTACGGATGTTTTCGGCGTAGTCGATCATAATAATTCCGTTACGGACAATAATTCCGATCAAACTGACAAAGCCCAAAATAGAGGTTACCCCGAGATCCATATGCAGAATTATCATTCCCAAAACAGCTCCCATAAGACTTAGGAATGATGCACTTAACGTCAGTAGCGCTACATTGATTCTTTTAAAATGAATAATTAGAATTAAAAAAATAATAAAGATACTAATAAGCAATCCATTTATCATCTGAGGCAATATTTCGCCATTTGATTCATGTGAGCCACCGTACTGAATAGTAACTCCGGGTGGAAGTTCTTGTTTGCTGACAATTTTTTTAACAATGTCAAATACCTTGTCGGTATTGGATTGTCTGCTGACATCACTTAAAATACTGATAGTCGGAACTCCGTTACGCCGAACAATCGTTCCCTGAGTCCAATCAGGAGTGACATTGGCTATTTGTCGCAGAGGAACAGAGATGCCGGGAATAACCGAATGTATATATTCATTATCGATATCTTCTAATTTTTCGTGGTGAGTATGGCCTACTTTTAGTTTTACCGGCATCCCGTAGTTACCTTCCCAAAGGGTAGTTAGGGTAAAGCCATTAAAATCGATGGCCAGATTAGCAGCAATCATAGACCGGCTTATTCCCAACCGGCTTGCTTCCTGCTGATGAATGTTGATCCTGGCTCCCGGAAGCATGGTCCCGAAATTCGTGTGGACCCAGGTTAGCTCCTGAACTTTTCTCAGTTTCACTTCAAGAGAATCAGCTACAGTCTTGATTTTTGATATGTTATCCCCTACAACACGCACTCCAATAGGAAAAGCATTCTCCTCATAAGCGAGTTGCTTAAACCGAACATGTGCGTTGGGAAAATAATCGGCATATTTCGGGGTATATTCGTTGAGCAATTCCACGGTCTCTTTGTTGGAATGCGTGTTGACAATAAACTGGGCATAATTTATTGCCGGCAGATTCGGAGCGTAAGAGGTTTGAAACCGCGGGGAACTGGTTCCTATAAAAGCAGTAATAGATTTAACCCGTTTATCCTTCCTGAGCATGTCTTCAAGACTATCTGAAACAGCGGCAGTCTGGTTAAGGGAATTTCCATCCGGCAAATAAATTTCAACAGCAAACTGGTCCCGTTCAGCTACCGGCATTAATCTCTGAGGCGCTATAAAAAACAAGGCGATTCCAATCAGGGCAGACAGAATCCCAATTCCAATAGTGACTTTGGGATGCTTAAAGGCCTTTATCAGCCAATTTTCATAAGTTTGTTGAATAACGTCTAAGGGCGTACGCTTGTTAGGTTTATTGCGATTTTTTTCTAATTTCTTTTCTTTGAGTTTGAGAAATCCATTTTTTATGAAGAAATATTCTATGAAAGGAATGAAAAACAGGGCTATAAACAGCGAAATACCCAATGTGATGGCAATGGTCCATGGGAAAAGTTTCACGAAATCGTGAATCATTCCCGTTGCAGTAAACAAAAACGGGAAAAAAGTAACGCTTATTGCCAGTGTAGCGGAGATGAGTGATTTGGAAAATTCTTTGGCACTTTGGATGGCAGCATGCCACCGGGAGAAGCCGCTATCAAGTTTGCCCATATAATTGTCGACAATTACGACTGAATTATCTACAATCATTCCCAAAACAACAATCAGTGCGGCCAGTGTTACTGTATTTAATTCCATGCCACCAATTAGCATTATAGCCAGAGACATAAATATTGTAATGGGAATTGTAGATGCCGCCACTGCGGCGACCCTGAGAGGCAGCAAAACTAGTGTTATCAGGATAACGCCAATAATAGCAAAAAGCATTTCTTTCAGAAATTCATTCACTGAGTCATGCACAACCTGTGGCTGGTTTGCAATACGTTCAATGTGGACATCTTTTGGTAATGTGGATTGAAATTCATGAAGCACTTTTTCCACTTCTTTACCATATTTCACAATGTTATTGCCGGATTTCATTTCCATTGAAAGGAGTAAGCATTTATGTCCGTTGTTTGTAATATAACTGTCGGGCTTGGGATATTCAAGAACAATGCGGGCAACATCTTTTAACCGAATGATATTCCCTTTCGGATCGGAATAAATGATTTGGTTTCCAATCTCTTTTACACTGTTATAAGATGCGATGTGAATGGGGGCGTTGTAATTTGGGTTGTCCACCGTTCCTCCTGTTGTGGTAAACCCCTGGCTAAATAAATTGGCGAGCAATGTGGTCGGTGTAATTCCGTAATTTGTTAGTTTAGCCTGGTTTAGGTAAATGCTAACCTGTTCTTTTTGTAAACCGTACTCGGTAAGCCTGGATACGGATTTTATCCGGCGCAGGTGATCTTTTAATTCATCGAGATAGTTTTTTAACTGACGATAACTTTTTGTGTCCGACTCAAGTGTTACCAATAATGCTGAGGTTTTACCAAAATCGCTATTGGTAAATAACCCGACTACACCTGAAGGTAATTGTGATTTAAATGTATTTAATCCGTCATTCAGTTTCGACCAGAATTGCTCTGAATTATTAACATTATTGTTTAAGGTGACAAAAACGATCATCATCCCATTTTTGGAATAAGAATAGGTTTTGTTTTTCCTGATTTCTTTATAACTGAACAGATAATTTTCGACTTTTGATGTCAACTGTTCACTGACCTGATTTGAGGTGGCACCCGGATAAACGCCGATAACCAGTCCCTGACGAATAGTAAATTCAGGAAATTCCTGCCTGGGCATCACAAACAGCGCATAGACACCAACTACAAATAATACTGAGACGATCAGAAAGATAATCTGTCTGTAGCGCATGGCAGATTCAATGATTCCTAACTTTTTCTTCATGACTACTTAATGATTTTGATGGTAGATCCGTCATTTATCTTCTGATAACCTTCTGTAATTAGCAATTCGCCCTTGATGATACCACTTTTTATAATTACATCATCATTTACCATTTCACCAACCGTGACATCTTTTTGAATGGCAAGATCCCTTACGGAATCAGCTATGTAGACGTATTTTTTGCCATTCCCGGCGATTTGAACAGCTGACATGGGAATTAGAATACGATTGGACAAAGAGGGGATGTGAATATTTACCTGGCAGATCATTCCCGGTTTCAGGGCCAAGTCAGGATTGGGTAATTCAATTTTTATCATATAAGTATGGGATAAGGGATTTGAGAGCACTCCTATTTCGGAAACTTTGCCTGAAAACTTTCTGTTTTCAAGTGCAGCAACCAGAATACTTACCACATCTTCCTTTTTTATAGATGATATTTGATTTTCAGGAATTGGTACTTTTATCTTTACTTTGTTTATTTTCACTAATTTAAAAACAGGATTGTCCGGTAAAACACTCATGCCTGGTTCTATCATTTTCTTACCAATATAACCGTCGGTTGGAGCATATAAACTACAATTGTCCAGTTGCCTTTTTGCTATTTCAGCCATTGAACGTGCTTGCTCCAGTCCGGTTTTAACCTCCACGTATTTTATTGCGGGCAGGCTTCCTTTTTTGTACATAGGCTCCATACGGTTAAAAGCATCCTGTGCCTGTTCTTCTTTTGCCAAGGCAGCCTGATACAGATTGTGATAACTTTCACTATCTAAAACTCCTAGCAATTGTCCTTTTTTGACAAACTGTCCTTCTTCCACGAGGACTTTTTCAGCAGTACCACCTGTCAGAAAACTTAATGGTATGGAAACAGATTCTTCGACTGTCCCGACATAACATTGAGTTTCCCCCACAGAGCTGTTTTCAACTCTCAGGACTTTTACTCTTGTCACGCGATTATTTGCATCTGCCTTTGTATTCTCGTTTTTCGAATTGCTGCATCCAGTAAATAAAACTGAAGCAGTTGCAAATACGAATAATGATGCTAAGGTTTTTTTCCTCATAATTTTAATTATATAGATTATAAAACGTTTTTCGTATTTTTGTCGGTTTTTTTATAAAAAAATATTTTATTATAATTTAAGCGGTTATAAATAATTTTAGATGGGCTAAAATATATTGGGCAAAATAGTGTTGGTTATTTTTTGCAAGTTCGTCTCATTAAAAACACTATCCCTTTCTACCGAATATTGTACAATGCCAAAAAGGGCGGCTAAAAACATTTCTGCTTCCCAACGAATATCGTCTTTACCAAAAAGTTTATATTCACCTGAATCATAACCTTCTTGTAAAATTTTGATCATATATTCTTTTTCATAATCAATTAAAAGCGAAAAATATTTTTGAGCAATAGGCTCCGACATCAATTCTTTTTTAATTATCCGATAAAGGTTAACTTTATTCGTTACTTCTTTATAAAATTCCATGATATATGTATTCACCTTATCAATCATGCTTGTATGCTGTTCAACTTCATCCTTTACATACATCCTCATATTTCTCATTTCACTATGAACTACTGCATCAAAAACTTCTTCTTTACTTTTATAATAGTAATATAATGTGCTTTTAGCACGTCCCATTTCATTTGCTATATCCTCCATAGTGGTTTTATGAAAACCAAATTGTTGGAATAATTTCTGGCCAGCGAGAATAGCATCTTCCTTAAATATTTCCTCTTTAGACAGCATAAAATTAGATATTCGACATTTTTCGTTTGATCGTACAAACCTAAATAAATAATTCAATTGAAAATATATCTTTAGTGAAAATTTCTTAGAATTTTTCAAAAAGGTGACCTGGGGTAGAATAAGAAGGTTGTCAAAAAAATTATCGGCGCTTTGTAAATAATAAAACAGAACCCGCTCAGGCGGGTAAATTATCTAACTTTCAATAGGTTTGATAGAAAGCAGCAATGGATAAACACCAGCTGTTGACAATTTCATTGGATACAATTTACTTTTTCTTAATCTGATCTATAAACGCTGAGAATGCAATATGAAATCATCCAGGAAACGGACCCGTATGGTTTTAATATTGTATCTATTTTAGGCAGAGATTTTTGTTTCAGAAAGAAAAGGCGTATACTTCAGGTAATTAACTAAAAATTTTCAGAATAAAATCCTTTAAAGGCCCGTAAGATGTGGAATCCCGGAGCCCGACACCTTTGCATTTCAGATCGAGATCATGTAGTTGACCAATAATTTTTTTGATTTTCTCAGGCTGGAAATTTCG
>VAPK010034644.1_pt1 | contig 16391 bp, 12 predicted proteins | sample 3395031 | NCBI WGS metagenome assembly VAPK01 (sample SAMN08290443, study PRJNA428436) | hydrothermal vent metagenome | isolation source: Deep-sea hydrothermal vent chimney 1 | place: Pacific Ocean: Juan De Fuca Ridge
AGGTCTTTACCCTTGTCAATGATAGAGCTTGAGCCAATTTTGACCACATGAGTCTCGGGAAGCATGCGTATAACAGGCGTTTCAACTTCAGTTGAAGCCATCACCTTTTTGTCGATAAGGCTTTCGCGCATCAGGACAGAATTGAGGTGATGGCGTTTGTCAGTTTGATTAGTCATATTTTTGTTTGTAAGTTTACTTTATATACGGGTAGGCTTCTTATTAATAGAAACCAAAAAGAAGTCACTACAGCCCTTAATCGGCACTTATAATCGTTCCAACTTGTTCGCCATTGAGTGCTTTGGTTATATTGCCAGGAACAAGACCATTAATGATCTGGATATCGCGTCTAACTTCTGCATTTTTCATGAACTCAAGAACGGGAGGTTCCACAACTGAGTCAGGTAAATCCATTTCATTTAATTCATCCACTGTAATTTTAGGGATGAATGTAGCATTCTTATCTTTCTTGGGGTCGGCTGTGTATAAGCCATCTTCATCCTTAATATAAATCATGGCACGAGTACCAAACATTTCACTAATCAAGTAAGAACCACTGTCAGTTCTATGAGCAGGTAGGCGACCAATTTCTGGATTACGTTGCCAGAAAACATAAGGAGGCATACCAAAAAAGATAACTGCCTGACGTTCAGCAAGATATAAAGGTAATTGAGGAAACTGGATGGGCTCAATAAAAGGAATACCGTGTTTTGCCATCATAAAATGGATCATGCGCGCATTTTGCATACTGACAAAAGTTCCTAAAACACTGAGAACACCTGTTGGCATTCCCAGGTCAACGCCCACACTGTAAGCGTGCCTAGCTCGGGTACCCGCGCCGGTACCGATGATCATTTTATGGTGTGGCAGGTTTTCGACTATCTCATCTAAAATTGGTAATACAGCGGCACGGCCACGGTCAATAATACTTTGACCACCAATTTTAATGACGTTAGCATTCGGAAGAACCTTAAAAACGGGTTGTTCTGCCGTTTTTTCTAAAAGCGATTTATCAGTTAAGCTGCCACTTATTAAAGAAGCTCCCAATTCTGTTAATAATTCATTACTCATATTTGTTGTTTATATAGTTGTGGTTATCATTCTGGTTAGTTATAAGGAAGTACGATTGTATTTAACTCATAAGTTTCTTCAGCCTCCAGTGCTTGGTTTAAGTCAGTGAATTTCTTTTGAATATTTAACAGCAGAGTATCTAGTATTCGTGTTTTTACTTTTTCCTCGACAGCTTGGCCCGCAATACCATCAACACTCTTCCAGGAATTAATGGATTCCATGGGGGCATGACTTACTGACCAGCGTGAAGTAATGATAGGAGCGAGCCTTTTTCCTCCTTGACGTTCAATGGCTTCAAAAAGAATTTTGCGATTACTTTGGCCACTTTTTTCCTTAATGCCAAATTCGTTCAGTACCTTATGCATTTCCTGGCGCATGATGGTTTTGACCGAATGCTTGTTTCGTTTAACATTACCTAATACCAAGATTGATGGACCCGAGGTTGAAAGTTTTTCAAGTTGTGTTAAGACGTGCTTGTGGTTTAGTTGGTGCATGGCCCTGGAACTAAAAAAAACGGATACGGAATTGTTTTCTAAGGGCCAGGGAGAGTTACCGTTAGTTTGGATAAGGTGCGGTAGTTTCTCGGAGATTGTGTATCTTTCGCGATAGACATCCAGCATGCTGCCCGATAAATCAATACCAATATAAGGAATAGGTAAATCTTGTAGAAAATAGCCAATCTCACCCGTTCCGGCCCCGATTTCTAGAAATAAACCATTTAAATAAGGTTCGATCATCTGGTTTATTGATAGGGCTATTTTTTGTGCGGTTTTTTCTCCCAGTCCAGTACGTTTGTCGTAGGTATCCGCTTGATCGTCAAATTGCATAAACTCTAAGTTTCTTTATTTGGGCTGGTTAAAATTTTTCCGGCATCATTTTTTTCCGCTTTCTTTTTAGCTACGCATAAAGCCGGTGAATTATGGTTTTCCATATCGATTAATAGAAATCCGCTAGTCCTTTTTGTTTTTGTATCTATATGGCTGTGCATATCATCTATTTTGATAATCTCAACACCCGCCTCTGAACGAATATCATCAATTTCTTCGCCATATGTCTTAATCCAGTTATGCACGGTGACATGGCTGCATTGCAAAAGCTGGCCTATTGAGCGAAAGCAAAGTCCGTGAAGATAAAGCATTAATGCCTGTCTCTTGATGTCTGAACCAAATCCTCTTTGTTGCACCGTATGTCGGTAATTGCATGTCTTGCATTTATATCGTTGCCTATTGCTCGCTATACCGTCCTTAGTGCATTCGCCTGCGCCACATTTTGGGCAGTTTATTATTTGAGTGTCCATTTGCTAATAGTTTTACGCGGCTCACAAAGCAATGCCATTCAGAGTTTTGATTGTCGGTAAGAGTGTTTTGAGGGATTTTGTTTTGATGCGATGTAGTAAACATTCTGTATCTAACATCCATAATTTTCTTGTCATTAACTGATAACTCTATCTATATTTCTCTAACTGAAAAGTATTTTCTAAATGGTGGCGAAAGTTTTTTTTCAGTGTGTAAAAAAGAAGCAATGAAATTAGCTTAATTCAAAATAATTGAAGCAAAATTGATGCCAGAAATATTTGGCTGTTGTTAAAAAGGATCTGGGGGGATTTCTTGGGGCTAACGATGTTAGCTAGCCTGGCATGGTATTTAGGTTTTTTGAAGGTACCTTATAGGTGGAAAGGTATGGGGGGTTAAATGTTAGGGTCTGATTAAAGGTTTGCTACTAAGTGCCCAAACGTAGTTGTGACAGGTTTGAGTATAGTTGTCAGTATGCGTTGCTGAGATTATTGCAATATATTGATTATTAATAGAATTTCAAATTAATGTGTCAATTAATTATAGTTTTATAGCGGCTTTCTGCGTTTCTGCTGGGTAACCTGAAAAAAATGGGCTTAGAAAAAGTAATGTCGACAATAAATATGTTGGTAAAAGAGAGGGCTCACCTTCTATAACAAAAGAAAAAACAATGCTTTTCGTTTTGGTGGGTTATTAGCAGTGCTCCGGAAAACTATTTAGCAGAACTAAGAAACGTATTACTAAGAAATTCAACTATGTTATTTGCAATTAATTGTTAAGGCAGGTCACTTGTTTTAATTTATTTTTTTGGCTCAGTGCTAGGAATAATTGGCGCTGAGTTAGAGTCTCGTTCTACCAAGTGGGCAGTAAGAACTATGTTAAATGCCTTGTTTTTTAGTATAAAAATAAGTTATTTAACATAGTTATTTAATGCGATAGGTTAAGTTTGTTAATTTAACATAGTGTGAGCATTAGTATCTGTTTTATATGGATTATATTTTATATTATTTTGATTTAAAGAAATGTTAGTAGGCGCCTTTTTTGGTGAGATATCTAATTGTATGGAGTGTGGTGAGGGTGGAAGGAGGTAAAAAACTATAGAAAATTAACTAACACACCTCATGAGTGGGGGTGTTTTTTGAAATGGGCAATATGACTGAAAAATAAGCTAAAAACGAGGTTGAAATCCTTATTTATACGTGATATCGCACAAAATTACGGCATATGACGTAACTTGGCATTGTATTTGCTCCTTTGTCTGCAGGTTCTCGTATTTAACGAGCTCTTCGAAAATGAAATTTCTTAAACTACATAATAATAGATGGAGAAAAAAGGATGAAAAAGATAATTGCACCTATTGCGATTGCAGGTGTTTTTTTTGCAGGAATGTCAGTAGCAACTGCTGGTGTAATAGCAGATGGAATGACAGATGATTTTAATGATGGAACCACCATGGGGTGGACTAATGGTGCCAGAGTTAAAACACCTCATCCACCGCACGTTGAAAATGGAGTGTTGGTCGTGGAGTCTTTTGGTGAAAGACTTGATGATGATGGCAAGGTTATTAATGATAATAAAAGAATGGCCTTTTTTAACGAAAGTTATAGTTACGATAGGGGGAAAAATACATACGATTCCCCGTGGGAAGGCGATTACACAGATATTAATTCTATAACTGCTAATTATATGGCAACTTCGAGTACAGAAGATAATCTATATATGCGCTTGAGTTTTACAGATGGCGATAACTTTTATTCCAGTAAAACTGCCTTTGTTTTACCTACGGATGGAAAATTGCATAGCTATACCTTTTGCTTAGATTATAAGAATTTTGCAGTTAGTGATCAATATAATGACGGGTCTTCATTTAAGGCTGCAGAAGCTGCCGCATTTGATGAATCTTTAAAGCATATTTTCGGCCTGAAATTTCTTTCAAATAAGGATAACCCTATTTATGGGGGAAGCGATGTGGTTGCAGCAAAATTATCAATCGATAACATCATGGCATCATCCGCCGTACCTCTTCCTGGCGCAGTTTGGCTGATGATATCTGGCCTTTTAGGTTTGAATGGTCTTTCTTCATACAAGCGTAGTAAGGCCTAATTTATATGGAGTTCCTTTATTGGAACACATAGATATCCGCAGTAACACAAGCAATATATATTTTTGGTAACTACTTAGTCCTTTGTTCTTCCTTTTGCTTAAATAAAGTGGAGGGTCGTGTGAAGAGCCAGCGGTTGCCTATTTATTGAAGGATAACCACATCGTAATAGATGGAATTTAAATATGGAGTATATAACATGAAAATCAAATTACCCCTAGTTGCAGCTGCCATTTTAAGTACTGCAAGTTTTAATAGTATAGCAGCACCGGCCTACAGATTAGTGGACTTAGGTGTCCTGGCAGGAGGTGATTTTTCTTATGCCTATAGTCTCAGTAATACAGGGGTTGCTTCTGGGCGTTCCCGTGGAAGAATAGAATTCAACAATGGCGATTCCGTAAGGGGGCCAACAAATGCGGTACGTTTTTATAATGGCCACGTGCAGGACTTGGGAAGTTTAGGTGCTGGACGCGCTGAAGGGAGAGCGATTAATGATGGTGCTACCGTTGCTGGTTTTTCACTGATTGAAACTACTGATGGTAGCCGTCAGAATCAAGCATTCGTTAACAAATTTGGGTCTGGATATACGAAAAATATAGGAACCCTGGGGGATGGTAAAGAGTCTCGGGCATACGGTATTAACAATAACGGTAAAGTTGTCGGTTGGTCTAATACCCAAGCTGATGGTTCTGATCACGTAGCATTCGTATACGATATGGAAACCGATACCATGGAAGCATTATCAGGTCCTATGTTAGGTGGCGCACGTTCTTTTGCTTTTGATATTAATGATAAGGGGCAAATTGCAGGTACAGCAACTACGGCTGATGGGTCTGCACATGCATTTTCTTATGAAGATGGTATTGCAACTGACTTAGGTTCTCTAGATGACTCCGGAAATGCAGAAGCACGAGCCATTAATGAAAATGGTTTGGTCACTGGTTGGTCTTTGACCGATTCAAAAGACTTTCACGCATTTTTATACGATGGTACTGAAATGGTTGATTTAGGCAGCATGGGCGGCGATTCCAAAGGCTATGATGTCAATATTCATGGCACTGTAGTGGGTTCAACTAAAGATGCGGATGGTGGTAATCACGCCTTTTTATACCAGGATGGTGAAATGTATGATTTGTACGATCTATTATCTCCATCTGATCAAGCATTATGGAAAGAATTACGTGAAGGTTTCAGCATTAATGACAATGGTGAAATAGTGGGCCGAGGCCGTTTCTGGACAGATAAAGAAAATGATAGAAGTTCTTCAAGAGCATTTATGTTGACCACAGTTCCAGTGCCGGGTGCTATTTTTCTGATGGGTCCAGCTATCGCTTTTCTAGGATTTATGGGTAAGCGTCGTACACAAGCATAAGCTATTTAACAAACGAATTTGAACACACAACATTCAAGAAAGGACACTTTTTAGGAATGTTTACAACAGAAATATATTAGGAGAAATAAAATGAAAAAAGTATTCAAACCGTTGCTGGCTCTAGCTACTGTGCTTGCCTGTGTCAATGTTTCCGCTGCAGTGATGCCAATGAGCGATTTTGAAGATGCAACTACTCAGGGATGGGCCAAGGGTGATGTTGCTCAGCTACCAGTAACAGTAGGTGTAGAAGATGATGGAAATCACTATTTAAGATATCAGTCGAATGGTCCTGATGCCGAGGAACATGATAAAAGGATAGCGCTTATAGCTGACAAGCAATGGCGAGGAAATTACAGTGCTATGGGGGCTCAATCAATCACAGTCCGTATGAAAAACATGGGGCCTGAGGATTTACAAATGCATGCAGCATTTGGTAATTCACTAGCTGAATTGCGTACCCGTTATGCAACAGTAGGTGTTGCAGTTGCCGCTGATGGAGAATGGCATGATGTTGCTTTTTCCTTGACGGAGAACCTACAGCAGGTATCTATTGGGGGGCATGGCAAATCATCGGCTACTTTTTCAGCAGCAGAAGTGTTGGGAAATATTATTAACCTTAGATTTACACATGGAGTGTTTGGAGAGACTTATCTGGAAAGACGTGGTCCATTCGAAGGTTACAATGCTGGTGAAGAGGTTGTAGCAGATTTATGGATTGATAATATTTCGCTTTCTACTGAAGTTGCTGGTGATGTTTCTGCTGTGCCATTACCTGGTGCGGTGTGGCTATTTTCTTCTGCGATTATAGGTCTTTTCGTTTCTCGAAGAAAACATTAACAGAACAGCTGAGTCTGGTCTGGGTAGAAGAAAAAGATGTAAATATTTTTTACAAGAAACAGGAGAAGTTCCAGGCATGGATGTTTGGAGCTTTTCCTTTTTGTTGTATAAGGGTAAAGTAAATATTTAAAATTTTTGGTAATTGTTTCTCTTGGTTTTTGGAGAAAATAATAAGGGTAGTAAGGATAATGAATAATATTTATAAACTAATAATTTTGGTTGTAGCTTTGACAGGTGCATCGTCAGTTTCAGCAAGCGTTATTCAATCAGGTTTGATTGATGACTTTGAAAATGGCACAACGCAATCGTGGGTAAAGGGCATAGAGCAATCGAAAGCAGCAATTTTACCACCTAAAAATATGGCTAATGCTGATGAAAGCAATCGTTATTTAGAAGTTCAATCTATCGGTGGTACTGATGATTCAGCAGCTCGCGAGGCACACTCGCGGATGGTTATTTTTAATGAAAGTCAATGGGCTGGAGACTACACAGGTATTGCCACCATTACTGCATCAATGAAGGCAACTTCAATTACTGAAGAATATTTATATATGCGTCTTGCAATATTTGACGAAAAGGTTAGTGGTGAATCCCAGTCCCGGTACGTTTCCAGTAATGCGCAGTTATTAAAAGCGGATGGAAGTGACTGGCAAACTTTAACCTTTAGCCTTGCTCCCAAAGATTTAACGCAGTTTCGTGGAGAAAAACAGGCCGAAGAGGTTTTGAAGAATGTCTCACAATTACGCTTTTTATCAAGTAAAAATGAAGCTAAAGCTTGGGATGTCGATAAAATAGCTGCAACACTAGCAATTGATAATATAGCTGCTGTTACAACGGTGCCACTGCCTGGTGCAGCCTGGTTAATGATTTCTGGAGTATTGGGGCTTGTCAGAATGTCCTCATCTAAACGCCAAATACAATAAATATATAATTACCACAAAGAACATAAAGTGATATTAGATTTATTTCTATGTGCCTTTTTGTGTTTTTTGTGAGTATTTGATCAACTTAAGTTAGTGCGCAATGTGCGTTCCTAGCAAGTTATTCCTTTCCAGTTCTCTTGTGTTGTATTTCAAGATGTCTAAATTAGTACTCTTTTTTTTATTGATCCTGATTGCTTGTTCTCAGCAAGTATCTGCTATGCGTATTGAGCAATTAGTTATGCCAGGTAAATTGATCAAGGATCATGCGGAATATGAAGATAGATGTGAAGATTGCCACGAAAATTTTACTAAAGAGGCTCAAAGCAAATTGTGCCGGAATTGTCATGAAGAGATAGATTCGGATGTCATCAGAAAAAAAGGCTATCATGGCGATAAATTGGTAAAGGATAGAAAATGTAGTGAATGTCATACCGACCATAAAGGACGGGATGCAATCATTGTAGTATTCGATACTGCCACATTTAATCATAAGCAGACAGATTTTGAGTTACGTGGGAGTCATAAGACTGCACAGTGCGATGGCTGTCATGACAGAGAGAAGGCAAAATACCGCGAGGCTAAGCAGGAGTGTTACGCCTGTCATAAAGAAGATGAGCCCCACAAAGGATTACTGGGAAAACAATGTGATGACTGTCATAACGAGGAGCAATGGATTGAGCTGGATTATGAATTTGATCATAACCAAACAGATTTTCCACTGCGCTATAAGCATGAGGATGTACTTTGTGAGAGTTGTCATACTGCAGGCATTAGTAAAGTCTTATCAATCCAGTGTGTCACCTGCCATGTCATAAATGATGTTCATGGTGGACGCTACGGAAAGCGTTGCCAGGATTGCCACACTGCAAGAGGTTGGGATAAGGGTTTTTTTGATCACGACCAAACCAAATTTCCTTTGCGCGGTAGTCATGAGAAAGTCGTTTGTGATGCCTGCCATAAAGATCCTATTTTCGATGAAGAAATGAAAATGGATTGTTACTCCTGCCATAAAAAAGATGATCAACACCGAGGCCAAAATGGTAAGCGTTGTGATGATTGTCATACCCCGACTGAATGGAAAAAATTCATTTTTGATCATGATACAACTGATTTCCCTTTAAAAGGCGCACATAAAGATAATGAGTGTACTAGCTGCCATAAAGGGGATATATATAAGGAGGAACTGAAAACAACCTGTATTGGATGTCATACTCAGGATGATGTTCATAAAGAAGACCAAGGCAAGGAATGCAATGATTGTCATGATGAGGAAGGCTGGAATAAAAAAATCGTTTTTGATCACGACATGACTAATTTTCCTTTGGTGGGTTTACATGCCACAGCGCCATGTGAAGAATGTCATCTTTCCCAGGTTTATACGGATGCTAAATTAACGTGTAAAACCTGCCACGAGTTTGATGATGTTCATAAGAATAAGCTTGGGGAAAAATGTATTGCTTGCCACAACCCCAATAATTGGGGGATTTGGAAATTTGATCATAATACCCAGACTGAATATGTTCTGGATGGCAAACATGAAGACCTGGATTGTCACGCTTGTCATACTGAATCGGTAGAAGGTGAAATCCGCCTGTTGACAACATGCGTGTCCTGCCATAAAAAGGATGATGTACATGATGGGTCTTTGACAGCCTATTGCGAACGCTGTCATGTTACTAGTGATTTTAAAGATATTCATGTGGCTCGATAATGGAATATAAGTCATTATCAACAACATGGAAGGTATTACTGATGGCGTTGCTGGTTTACTTTGGCTATGGCTCGTTAGCCATTGCCGGAACTAATGAAGCTAGCACCGATTTTGATCATTTAACCACTGGTTTTTTTCTGTCACCTGCACATCGGGATGTTGAGTGCTCAGATTGCCATGTTCGTGGGATTTTTAAATCTACGCCCAGAAAATGCAGTGGTTGTCATAATAGTGCCAGCGTGATAACAGCGCTTGGTAAGAATCCTGGTCATGTTAATAGCACTAATGACTGTGAAGAGTGTCATGGTGATAATGGCCTATCTTGGTCAGAAATTAATTTCAAAACCCATGACGCGGTGTTGAGTGACTGCTCCAGCTGCCATAATGGCCGTATTTCTATCGGGAAGCATGCCCAGCATATTCCCGTAGGTGAAAGATGTGAGGACTGTCATTTTAATACCTCCAATTTTTCTGGGGCAACGTTTGATCATAGCAATACCAGCAGCAATTGTGCCATTTGCCATGATGGTGCTAAAGCAACAGGAAAAACTCAAAGCCACATTAATTCAACTGTTGTTTGTGAGAGTTGCCATACCAGCACTGATATTTGGGTGCCGGTTAATGTTGTAGATCATGATCATGTTTTGGGGACATGCTTTAGTTGTCATAATGGCAATATTTCTATTGGTAAGCATGAGCAACATATTCCGGTCGGTAATGATTGTGAGCTATGCCATAATACTATTAGTTTTGCTGGTGCTACTTTTGATCACAGCAATACTACAGATAACTGCTCTACTTGCCATGATGGTTTACTAGCAACGGGTAAACATCGAGCACATATGCATTCAAGCAGTACCTGTGAAAGTTGTCATATACCCCAAGGATGGAATTCTATTTTCAGAGTAGATCATAGCGATGTTATTCAAGGCACTTGTATTGAATGTCATGACGGGAATATATCCATAGGCAAGCATGCTCAACATATTCCCAGTAGCGATACCTGTGATGAATGCCATAACACAGTTAGTTTTACTGGAGCGACTTTTGATCATAGTAGCACTACAGATAACTGTTCTAGTTGTCACAATGGTTTATTAGCAACGGGTAAACATCGAGCACATATGCGCTCAAGCGATACTTGTGAAAGTTGTCATATACCTCAGGGTTGGAATTCTATTGCCAGAGTAGATCATAGCGATGTTATTCAAGGCACTTGCGTTCAATGTCATAATGGCAATATAACCACAGGCAAGCATGCCCAACATATTCCCAGCAGCAATACCTGTGATGAATGCCATAGCACAGTTAGCTTTACTGGAGCGACTTTTGATCATAGCAATACTACGGCTAATTGCTCTAGTTGTCATGATGGTGTCAAGGCGACCGGCACACATCGAGCACATATGCGTTCAAGCACAACGTGTGAAAGTTGTCATGATCCAAGTGGTTGGAATTCAATTATTGGTGTGGACCATAGTGATGTTATTCAAGGCACCTGTGTTGAATGTCACGATGGCAATATATCCACAGGCAAGCATATCCAGCATATTCCTAGTAGTGATACTTGTGACGAATGTCATAATGCAGTAAGTTTTACGGGTGCTACGTTTGATCATAGCAGTACTACTGCTAATTGCTCTAGTTGTCATGATGGTGTCAAGGCGACCGGCACACATCGAGCCCATATGCGTTCAAGCACAACGTGTGAAAGTTGTCATGATCCAAGTGGTTGGAGTTCAATTGTTGGTGTGGATCATAGTGATATTATTCAAGGCACTTGTATCGAATGTCACGATGGGAGTCTAGGTACAGAAAAACATCGTGGTCACATTCCCAGTTCTGATACCTGCGACAATTGCCATTTTGAGGGAGGGGGTACCTGGAGTGGTGCAATAGACCAAGAGTCTGGTGCTCAGCCAGATACGGGTAGTACTCCGATAAGTAATAGCCAGTCTGCACCACAGGCCAAAGCACTTAGTGCAGAGCTGCCAATAACCGATAGTGATGCTGAAATAGCCGAATTACCTGAGACTACGGCAACAGAAGGCCAGCTTACAAGCGACTTAAAAGTTGAGGCTGATATAGCTACTTCTGAGAAAGTAGATTTTGTACATCAAGAGACATCAAAAAATTGTATAAGTTGTCATAACGGTACCATAGCTATGGGCAAAAAAACCAATCATTTGCCTACTACGGAAAGCTGTGTAGAGTGCCATCAAAAAAGTGGGTGGGTACCTGTCTCCCATTTTAATCATGATGCGGTAAAAAATACTTGTTCAACTTGTCATAATGGCTCTCTTGCTTCTGGGCAACCAACAAACCATATTAGAACTACGCAAGCTTGCGATGATTGCCATCGAGCTGACAACTGGGCATCGGTAATGAGAGTTGATCATGCAGCAACATTAGGGGATTGTTTCACCTGCCATAATCGCAGAACGGCAGAGGGAAAACCCTTAAATCATATTTCCAGTAATAATAATTGCGATAACTGCCATATTACCCATATTTGGTCTCAGGTGGTAATGGATCATAGTGATGTCACTGGTAGTTGTTCGATTTGTCATAATGGCTCATCAGCACCTGCCAAACCTCGTAATCATATCGCTACCAATAACACCTGTAATGATTGCCACAGAAGGAGAACCTGGACACCTGTTTACCGGGTAGATCATTTGGCGGTATTTGGCAATTGTGGCTCTTGCCATAATGGGAAAATGGCCGAAGGAAAACCAGCAAGCCATCCAGGAACCAATAATAATTGTGATGAATGCCACCGAATCAACGCCTGGAGCCATGTGGTATTTAATCATGATAATGTCACGGGCACTTGTCTCAGCTGTCACGCTGACGACTACAAACAACAATATCATAAGAAAACCCAGGGTCCTGGAGTTACCTACTACTCAGCAACAGAATTAGTTGATTGTGCTGGTAGTTGTCATGTTTACAAAGATCAAACATTTTCCACTGTAGCAATAAGAAGGCAAGGGCCGGATCACAGGCCGGTTAGAGGCGCGTGGTAATAACAAAATGAAAATCACTAAGTATAAGGTTGTCCTGTTTGTTTTGGTGCTGACTGCCATTAATTTATGGGTCTATAACAAAAAATTTATTGCAGCTCCAGTGTCGGGGAGGATTATGGAAAGCATTTCGATAGTTGATGATATTCATCGCTCTGAAGTGAGAATTAATTTTTCTTTTCCGCTTCGTTATGAAAATCACTTTCCCAAGATAAAGGGTAAAGAGATACGGGTCAATTTCCGGCCTATGACTATTAGTGAATTGGATTTTGATGCTTTGTATCAGCGTGAGGCTATCGGACCTGAAAAAACAGAGTTGGTACCCCTGGAGTTGGTGGTTTTTGAGAGTGAGTTCTTGGGTAGCTCATTAACTGGTACAGGTGGTTTCACAGAAAATGAAAGAAGGAAAAAAGAAAAGGCAATGAGAACCGAGGATGATTTTTATCTCGTTTTATCGTTCGAACGTGAAGTGGTTTTTGGTATCCATCAGGGAAGTGATTTCAGGAGTATCGTTATTTTCGTTTGCGAAAAGGAATTTTCAGAGGAGTCGAAGCAATGTCTGGATTATTGATTTTTCTAGGATCAAGATTGTTCTCAGGCTATCTATAAATATTATTACATATACTAAATGAATCACGTTATATCTACATGCCACAAAATTACTATAGCGATATTATTGGGCATTATTTTTATTTTGCCGGCGAATGCCCGAGCTGAAGACAGGGTTTTAGAGTCCATTACTGTTGCTGAGAACCGTGATCATTCTATTGTCGATATTCGCTTGAATCAACAGTTAACCGTAATATCCTATGCACCTTTGAAAGGAGGGGATTTACTCAGGCTCAAAGTTAGACGAACGGGAAGTGCTTTACAAATTGACGAATTACCTACCAATTTTGAAACACTTCCTTGGAAGCCAACACCAGAATTACCACTTTATGAAGTGACTGTTGATTTGGAAGGGGCGATCTTACTTAACTTTAAGAGAAGTGTTAACTATGAAGTAATGCCAGGTACTAACGCTTTTCACATACTGGTAAAAGTTTATCATCCAACCAGGATTACTAAGCTACCACCCAAAGCAAAGAAACTAGCCATTAAGCCTGATCTACCTACGGAAAAAAAAATTAAGGAGCAGGTTGTAGAGGGTTCCGAAAATCCGGAACTAGCAGGTCTTATGAATGAAGCACGCAAGGCTATGCTGAGTAATGATTATCCACGGGCTATTCAACTTTATACTAAGGTAGAGCTGGAAGCCCCCAAATCTATTTATGCAAAGGAAGCATTGGAATATCTAGGTCTTGCAAGAGAACGGAACCAACAGTTTGCTCATGCTAAAGTTGTCTACCAAAAATATTTACAACTACACCCCAAAGGAGAAGATTCAGACCGTGTTAATCAAAGACTTATGGGGATATTGACGGCACAAACTGAACCCAATGAAAAATTGAAGGAAGGTAAAAGTAAGGAGAAGCAAAAGATTGGAATTCAATGGGAAACGTTTGGTGGTTTTTCGCAATTTTATAATAGATTTGAGACCAAATTTAACGATGACCCTTCCAGATTGAATCGATCATCTATCCAAAATGGTCTGAATATTACCTCCAGAATGCAAATGCAAGACTATCAACTCACAGGACGTTTTACGGGTAATTACGATATTAATATTGAGGATTCTGAAGATGATGAAAGTCGAATCAGTTCGCTATATCTTGATTTGTTGCATAAACCATTGGATATACAGTTTCGTGCTGGGAGACAGTCTCGTAGTTCAGGAGGCATTCTGGGACGCTTTGATGGTGTTTTTTTGAGTTTCCCGGCCTTAGAAAATGTACGTTTAAATTTTGTTGCAGGGTTTCCCGTATTTTCATCAAGGGATATTTCCCTCGAAACAGATACTCATTTCTACGGAATCAATGCTGACATAGGAACTTTTTTTGATGCGGTAGATTTTAATGTCTTTTATATTGAGCAGTATGATCATGGTTTGCTAGATAGGCGCGCAATAGGTGGTGAGGTCAGATATTTTAAGGAAAATCACTCGTTTTTCACTTTCCTGGATTACGATCTTTATCACGAGGAATTGAATTCCTTTTTGTTTACTGGTCAATGGATTTTTCCTGATCGAACTATTGTTAATATATCTTACGATTATCGAACCTCTCCTTATTTAACAACCAGTAATGCCACGCAAGGACAGTTTTTTCGAGGTGTTGAGACACTGGATCAATTACAGCGTTTTTTTTCAATTGATGAAATTAGGGAATTAGCAAAAGATCGTACCGCAACGAGTCAGACAGTAGCTATAAGTCTATCCAGGCCACTATCAGAAAAATTTCAAATAAATGGCGATGTTAGATGGACAACTTTTTCTGACACAAAAACATCCGGAGGAGTGGAAGGCTTTGAGGGGACTGGAAACGAATATTCTTATGCCATTGATCTGACAGGGAGTGGTTTATTAACTGAAGGCGATATTTATGTATTGGGTGTCCGGTTTAACGATTTACAACGCTCAAATTCAACATCATTTACTTTCAATGCGAGGTATCCTATAACCCATGATTTACGCATTAACCCAAGATTTAGATTTGATATGCGAGAAAATAATAATGGTACGAATCGATATGCCTTTCAATCTTCAATGCGGGTAACTTATCGGTTACTGAAAAATTTACAACTGGAAGTGGAAGCCGGTGGTGAATGGGATAATCAAGAGCTAGAGGCTGAAGACAGAGTGCTGTCTTTGCCAGATGAAACTGATGAATTTGATCGAACCAAAGGTTACTTCGTTATTATTGGGTATCGCTATAATTTTTAATTTTTTTATTTTTTAGCGGCCAAAAGTCCTATCGCTTGATATAAACTTGTATTGAATCTTTTCGGAGCTTCCTGGGGGATGTAATGACCAACAAACGGTATATAAAGAATTTTTTCTGCGCTTGTAGTGGAAATATTATTTCGTCGTGAATTGATAAGAATTAATGGAACAGTCATTTGCATTCTGGTGTTTTGATAACTATTTGCTATCCATTGATAAAGGTTTTCCAGCGAATCTCTTCCAATATCAGGTGGAGCCAATGCGATATCTTTGGAGATATGGTAGATAAGCGATTTATCCGCTTGAGGTGTAAATCTGTCTTTTATTTTTGGGTAAGTGGTTTTATAGAAATTCTTTTGAAAAGGAATCATTGCTTGTGTGATTTCTGAAGCTTTTGGCCATTTGTATTCGGTCTCAAAAGTATCGACAGCGATGATGCCACTTATCACGTGAGGTAGTTTAAGAGCAGCTTCAATGGCTGCAACAGCACCAAGAGAATGCCCTACTAGAATAACATTGCTTAAATCTAATTTTTCTATAACGGCGATAACGTCGTCGGCGAACAATTCGATAGTAAATTTGTTTCTGTTAGCGCCCGATAAACCGTGTCCTGCTAAATCAAGTGAAATGACTTGATGGGTTTTGTTAAATTCTTCTATTTGGGGTTTCCAGTAATTACTGTTGCAGCCCCAGCAGTGTATGAACAATAGTGTAGTGTTGGTAGTACCGGTTTTGGTATAGTAAATTGGTATGCCATCAGAAGAATTTACAAAGCTATCGGGAGGGCCATTTATCTGGGTTGTCTGGCAAGCGATAAGGCATAAACATAGGATGGTAACGATTATTCGATACAATAGTTTTCTTTTCATCGATTCAGAATTAGAAGTGTGGTGAGTATAATCAACCACCTCGAAAAATAAAAAATGCCGCGCCAACTAGGCAAATAGAAGCCCAATAATAATCAGTTTTAAAAGGGTGATTCATGGCAAATAGCGCAAAGGGGATAAAAAGCAGCAGCGACATGCCTATCTGGAGTATCTGTAATTGAAATAGTGATAGTTCGGTATGACCAATTCGGTTGGCTGGAATGTGAACTGAATATTCAAAGAATGCAATTCCCCAGCTGGCCATAGCCGCTATATACCATGGTTTATGGTTTAGAAATTTTAGATGTAAGTACCAAGCGGAAAGCATGAAGCAGTTTGAAATGGCTAACAATAAAATTGTTCGGGTTAGTACT
>VAPK010481611.1_pt1 | contig 16391 bp, 5 predicted proteins | sample 3395031 | NCBI WGS metagenome assembly VAPK01 (sample SAMN08290443, study PRJNA428436) | hydrothermal vent metagenome | isolation source: Deep-sea hydrothermal vent chimney 1 | place: Pacific Ocean: Juan De Fuca Ridge
AATTTATTTACTGCGTGAAAATGGCGCTAGTATGCGATTAATGGAGTATTGAGGATATTAGTAACTATTTTCATATATGTAGAAAATAAGGACTCATAATGTTGTCGAATCTAGGTGTAGCCACCATTTCGAAATCCGAGAATTTTCCTCCCCTTTAAAAAACTCCCCCAAAAAGCCATGTGACCAGAATGTGACCATTCTGTGACCAAAACTGTTTTTCGCAAAATTCAGAATCTTATAAAAGCTTTTAAATTGAATACAACACTCTTTTCTTTGATATAGTAAATTACATAATAAATATGTTGAATTGGATAGCTTTAGAAGCTGATTTAACAAATCTGCAGGCACGTGATTCTGTCGGTATTTAACATGCCACTCCCCCAGTGGCGTGAATTATTCTGAATAAACGATCTTTTTTGATAAGAAATATCAGCAAATCTAAAAAAGTCTTCATTTTAAACTTGATTCATTGGTATACAGAGTGTACCTTTGTTTTCTTGTGAATTTTCGCAGACACAAAATGGACACAAGTTGAAAGTTATAGCCTCACAAAAAGAATGGTTAACCTCCGTAAAACGCAGTCTAACATCGGAAGGGCGAAGCCTGACTTGGGATGATTTTGCGTCCATGCTCGATATAGAGCCTCGAACATTTAAGACATATCGGATGCCGGATGACTCAAAAAACTTCCGTAAAATGCCATCTATCTTGAAAGAAAAGATTGAGAGTTTACTTAAACAAATTGCTAATAAAACAGATGACATTCCGCTTGATATTACTTTTGATGGAATTATTCCAGCACTTGCGGCATTGACGATTAGGCAGGCTTATACGTCACTCATCGATCAGAAGATGATATCAGGAACAATGCGTTACCCCACGCAACCAATTGGTCTTACAAGTGAAGATCATCGCGCCATGAGTTTACTATCTTCTGCATCTTTATATAACGGGTTACCTGACTATGGTGCAGAAATTCACCAACTGTTATTTATGTGCACAAAACCATTAGGCGAATGGTTACCAATAAGAGAAATTAAAGACAGCGGGATGGAGTCATTATGTTTGATCGATCCTGATGACATGGTTCCAACAGCGGAGGCTCAAGATTTAGCAGTTAATTTCACAAATTTGACAACACACCTAGAGAACCAGCTATTCTATTCATTTAAAGAGAAGTTAACGAATTTTCCTGATAAACAAGCCTTTGATATTTATACTCGCGTACGAGAAAACATTGTCCGCTATCCTGTGATTTGTGCAGATAAATTTACAAGCATCTTCAATAATCTACCTGCAGTAATATCAGTCAATATACAGCAAAATTTTTATGAGCCAGTTCCTGATGCATGGGAAATCGAGGGTAGCGTTAAAATTTGCAAAAACTGTGGTAACTCACTTAAACGTGAAAAAAAGCATCTTGCTTGTCGTACAAATGCTTGTAGTCAGTCTTTGAATGTTCAATCAGATGATTCTTTTAAAGCTAATACATTGTTACGCGTTAATCGTGGGATAAAACAATATTGGGTTGAGCCTGGTTTTGATGAAATAAAATTATATGATTCGATATGTCAGATTGGGATTGAAGCACATCTATATCCCAAACAAGACATAGTTGATATTGAGGTAGGGGACATTGGAATAGATTTAAAAGCCTATACTAGCCCTGAAACATTAGGTAATAAATTTAACTTAAGTCTTGGTGGTTTATCTCGTTATAAACATAAATGGGTTGTTGTACCAGATAGTTTAATTAAGCGCATTCCAAATTATCTTAAACGCCTTCGTTCAACTATTAAGCATGAAACACTACTATGTTATAGCGTTAGTGAAGCGTTAGAACAAATTATAAAAGAGGAGTCATCTTGTGAAAGATAAAATGGCTCCTATCGAGTATAAGAATGCTGACCAATTAAACTTCTTGTGCATCATTGCAACCGAGATGATGGGGGTGAATACTCTTAAAGATTTACCTACTTTACTAACTGGCTTTGAGTCGATTTATAAGACTTTGCCTGATGATGTTCGTTTTGCGCTTACAAATGTTCGTTTATCAGGGGTTTCACCAAATACATTACGCGAATTAACGCTTATGATTGAGAAATATCAAGATCACCATCGTATTCGGGAAAAGCGTAAAGCAATGGGTGAAAGGATGGAGGATTCAATCGATCAGCGTTACGTTGTTAATAGTGATTATACAATTTCTCCAATGTGGTCTAAATTTCCTCCAGATGATGTAAAAGAGGCAATTCATTCACTAACGAATGAGATACCTAATCGCGCCTATCCAGAAGTAAGTTTTCACGAACCAATGCGCTCAGGTGAAATTAATCGTGGCGAGAAATTTAACTGTGCAGTCAAGCCATTTGGTTTTATTCCACCAGATCCACCAGTATATCCGGTAGAGTATCGAGGGCAAGCACCAGGTAAAGTGAAATGGCATTATCTTATTGAAATTGCAAATGAGTTCGATAAGCACGATGTTGAAGCTGGTCGTCAACAACAAGGAGGGCGTTCATGGTTCTATCGCTTACATGATAGTAATGAAAATCCTACTGCAGAATTACTTAAGAATCATAATGAGAAACTTGTACACAGTGATGAATTTGATCTGTCTGGGGTAAAACACTTAATCGGTCTACCTGGCTCAGGTAAAACAACGATCTTATTTTTATTAGCTGCGTATTTAAATAAACAGGGGAATCGCGTCTGTTTTCTCTTCCCATCAATAGAGGTTGCGTCAAACTTTATTGAGACTTTGTCGCTATATGATGTTGATGTTGCGTTGTTATCAGGTCAGGCAAAAACATCTCGTGCACGCCATGCATTAAATTTTGCCAATGCACTATCGAGTCAAAATGGTGGTTTTGGTGTGACAAAGCATACTGCTATGAACTTTTCTACTAATTGTGCATTAGAAGGATTTGTGAGTGATGAAGATAACGATTTTCCTCATGACTTGCCACCATGCAAAGAGATAAAACAAGGTAGTGAAGGTAAGAAAAAATCTAAAAGGCAATGTAGCCTAGCTTCTGTATGTGGTTATCAGTATGGCGAACGTAATCTAGGTACATCCAACATATGGGCAGGTCATATATTGTCGCTTGATAGGAAAGTATCTAACTTATTCTCACCTGAAAACCTGCATCACTTTGAGTTTATAGCTCAGTCTTTTGATCTTTTGGTCGTTGATGAATGTGATGGAGCACAAAGTAATCTAGATGATCGTGGTACACCGATTATGAAACTTGTAGGTGATGTTGATTCATTATGGAGTATGCTCTTAAGTGATATACATCAGCCTGCAGCAGGTGGTCGAAATGCATTTTTTTCAAGTGACACCTATCCAGTGTTAATTGAAATGACAGGACGATTTGGACGTGCATCTGAACGATTGTTATCTCGTGTGAGTCATTTATCTCCTTCAAGTCTTAAGACACAAAATGCAAATAAGCTACATACTGCAAACTCATTGATATGGGAAATGTTTGCCGATGATAGTGATGATAACAAAATACGTTCTACGCGTCGTCAAGGATTGGAGATGCTTTGGGATGCTGCAATTAAAAATATTGCGTTTCGAAATATGCCTGAATTTGATGATGAAGTCATACATATCACGCATATGGAAATTTTTGAAAAAGTAGCTGGTTTCCTCTCAGCCACAGTTGAGCAAACTGAAATTTTTTATAATGAATTATACGAAGCATTAGAAAAGTGGGAGCGCGACGGCAATGATGAGGCTGTAGCATCTATTGCTAAAGTTTTAAGAGCGACTCCAAATCTTTCTTCTCCAATGGGGGAAATTGAGTTTTGTTCGTATACCGGTTTTTTAGTTGCGGTATCGTTAGTTGTATTACAGCACTTTGGTTTAGCACCGCATTTACGATTACTGAACGCTCAAGGCTATGTCAGAGATAATATATTTATTTCACGTTCATCAAAAAATTCTTTAGCGGTTTTACCAGAATCACTAATAGGTCGTTTAAGTGGAATTCGATACAGTATTAGCGAGGAAGGTAATATTGATATTTCCCATGTAAGTTTTGAGGGAACACCTCGCATGCTACCGCACCGTATGGTTGAAATATCAAAACGTACAAATGGGAATCTTGCTGTCTTATTAACAAGTGCCACATCAATGCTTGAACAAAGCCCAACATATCATATAGATTGCGGACCTGACTATGTTTTAAAACGTCCCAATGCGGGTGAGGGGTGGAAAAAATCTAAGTATATTTTTATGCCAATGGTTGCACCACAAACAGGCCAACCACTTCGCTTTAGTGGAGCAAAATATGATCAACGTGAAGCTATTTTGACAACAATTGTTGATGAGCTTCTAAAAGGCGGCGATTTTAGTAAGGTAAACAATGCTATTGTTCAAAATGATGTTGTTAATGATGTTGGTCGTAAAGCGGCGTTCGTAGTTAACTCATATGAGCAATGCAGTCTCATTTATGAGTACATCCACAACAATTTCCCTGAATGGCGTCAACGTGTACGTTATCTGAGTCGAGTACATCACTATTCATCACTTGATAAAAATGCAGTTACGACCTCAGAAGTTGAGACACTCGGTCACGACAAGGATTGGGATCTATTAATTTTTCCTATGAATGCTATTGGACGCGGTGTAAATATTGTTTATCAATTCGGTGAGCGTATCAATAAAGCCATGATTGGATCTTTATATTTCCTAACAAGACCACATCCTCGAGGTGACAGTTTACAGTTAATACAAGGTATCGTAGCACGGGCATCAGAAAAATATGATAAATCAATTTATTCTGATACAGGCAGTGCGCTTACAGGGTTTAATGAAGCAAGGCATGATGTCTATGAGCAAGCGCAATACTTATTACGTCAGCCTTTAATGTCTCAACGTTTAGGTGATTTTGCAGAGCCTTTTGTTGCTAACCAAATTATTATCATCCTTCAAACAATAGGTCGGACAATGCGTGGTGACTCTCCTGCGTTTGTTTATTTTGTAGATGCAGCTTGGGCACCTAAGACCGCAAGTGGCGGTGCAGATAATAATAAAACATCCATGTTGATTATGATGCAAGATATTCTTAATAAATGTCTTAATCACAAAAACGATGCTAAACGTGAATGCTATAAAAATTTATATGAAACATTTTTTGATCCCTTAAGTAAAATATCAAATCTTAACAAGGAATCTGTATGAGTGAATTAGAGAAAGATGAACTGTGGGTTAAGGACAATAAAACCCCATCTCATGAAAAAAATAAGCGTGTCGTTTTAGCTAAGAAGATTAAATCTAAATGGTTAAGCTCTACTGTTGAGCTTGCACATATCAATTTAAAAGGGGAGCTTAAGTCCGCATTAATCGATCTTGTCGATGTTGCAAAAGCAAAAAAACTTGCGCTGCCAACTACTGGGCTACGCCTCTTAATTATGAGTACGCTTAATGGTGTTATTTCAGTAGATAGATTTTTTAATACTCAAGGTCGAACGGATAATGCTGCCATCACCTGTTTTTCGCCAGGTATTGAAATGGAAGAACAATACAAATCCTCATTAGTATATTGTTTTGAGTCTTGGATCACTAATACATTGGGTGTGTGGTGTAAAAATTATGAGCTAGAAGGCATGCTCGAACACATTCCCACTAAAATAGCATCATCTCATTTTGACCTTAAAATAAAAAATGAAAAATACAAAGAAGTTAATCATGTCAGATATGGGTTGATTGCATCTGCAATTGCTAACCGGCTAGATGGAGAAGTTCTGCATGAAGGGCTTTCACAGTCAAAAATAATACTTAATCAATATGGAGGCAATCAAAATACGATAGAGTTAATGACATTGCCTCAGCGTTCATCAATCGTTAAGAAAAACCCTGATTATTATTCAATGGCAGTAAGAGTAGGGGTGGTAACCTTACCGTTCAGTGATGATGTATATCTTACCGCGCTACCTGTTAAACGAGTATGGGCTAATAGACTACCTAGTTCATATTCAAACAGTAATCGAGCGACAGCCTATATTATGTCTGAAGGGCAGCCGATAATACCAGTTGATATTATTAAAAAAAATAATAGTTGGGACTTTGATGAATCAACGTATGCGATTTATCAAAACGAAGCAAACTTTAATCTCCCTGTGAATTTAGAAGATGCGGTAGGTTCTAGAGAATACGATCCTAATAAAGAATGGTGGAGTGGTGTGCAGCAACTCCCTGCACTTTATAGTTATGTTTCACCAAGAACAGTTTTTGAAAAAGATGAAAAAGATATATTAGATGCTGTCTACTCAAAACTAACCCACATTCTCTCTGATGAAGATATTGACTTTAAAAATATTAAGCTACCTAGAAAAGCTCCAAAATCTCAACAAGAAATGCTTAAATTATCTGACTTCGGTACAGCAGGCGCTATATTTGAGTCATCTGAAAATTCAGATGAGCTTGATGTTGATAAGGTCGTTAATAACAAAACTCGATTAATTAAACTTCAAAAGTATCGAGAACAAAATATTAAAGTTCTTCAAACAACACACAAAGATAAGATTCCAACTGTTTGGATGGTTGGGGGGAACGCAAAAGAGCAAGAATTAACAAAATCAACAATATCAACTTTGTTTGGTGATGCTGTTAAATTTGAATATGCTATTACTCCAAAAAATACACATGGTATTAAATCAAGTTTGCCTAGTTCAGATAAAAAAGCAAGAGAAAGGTTTGATAGTAGAGTTAAATGCTGGTCGGACTTAACAAAGAAAATTAAAGAGAATGACAGTGATGCATACAATGTTATTTTAATTTGCCAGCCTGATCGGATTAACAATAAACCAGAAGATCAAGTAAATTATTTTGCAGGCATTCATGCTGCTAGTTTAATAAATGCCAATGTTCATCATGTTCTTCCGATTACTAATCTTCCAAACAACAATGATGAACAACACGCAACACAAGATTTTGTATATCGGCTGCAAAGCGCTTTACTAGATGTAATGCTCGCACATACTGGTTCTATCTTGGGTGTGAATGAATTTGTAAATAATCTTGGGATTAATAAAAAGAAACCAAACTATATATATGGTATTCAAGTACTATCATCTAAGGCTCAATCATATAGCGGCCAGAAAAATATCGATATTTTACAGTATTCAAGACTGAATATTGAAAGCGGCAAAACAGAAATTCAATTTGTCTATAAAACTTCAATGATTCAAAAGACGAACTGGAAGCCTTTAGAGAATGCATTAACATGGCTAGGCTCAAAGCGGGATCTTGAGTCTAATCAGGCTAAGTGGATTGATAATAATTTTGAGAAACAGACTATTCAATTACTTACCGAATTAAATAAAGTTGATCCATACGCTATTATTTTAATCGATTATCAAACAGTAAGAAACTTATGGAAGGGGATTTCAGATGCTAATTTATCGAACTTCCCAGCTCGCCTAGGGGATTTAGAACTTTCTCGTTTCAAAGATATGACCTTTATTCGCTTGCGTCATGGAAGGAATAGTATAACCGTAAGAACTCAAACCAAGGAATATTACAAACGCATGGATGAAAAAGGTGGGCTTGACTCATCTCATTATAAAGAAAGTGGTTATCTTACTTCCAATAAAGCCATTATTGAATTAAATAGCCGTAATAGCGGTACTCACTTTATCGGTATGATGGGCTACCCTGATACCTTTAGATTGCAGCGAGGTTTGTCTAGCTATAAAGATATATATCGTATGAAAAAAGATCCTGAGGCTAAGAAATTATCTCAGTCAAACTATCAGGTATATCGTTTTGTTAAATTTACTCCATGTGATAAGGATGCCTCGATCCCAGCACCTATGGATATAACCGTACTAACATCGGCTAATGGTATAGATGTATCAGCATACCCAAAACTGGTCATGGGATTAAGAGTTGGATTTGCTCATTACAACGACTGGACAAAATTACCAGCGCCACTTTTTTTTATTCGTAAAACTCGCGATTACATAATTCGTTATGACTCACCTACAGATAAGATCGCGTTTGAAGATATTCCTACTAATAGCAATACCGATCTATCTGATTTCGTAGTTGATAATATAGTAGGAAGTGATATCGATAAAAATAAAGTTGGGTCAGAGTTATCTTATGATATGACTCCTATTGTTAAGGATAATGATGATAATCAGGATACCTCCCAATACCATCCTCTTATAGCCCAGGCGTTACAGTCCCCTCCCTTTGATTTTTTTGAGACAAATGAATTGAAGATAAAGCGCATGCGTTACAGTATGTTTAATCGAACACATACCGTGAATTTGAGGGTGCCTTGGTGGGTAAGCAAAAATAATACATTTATTACCAATGTACCTATTTCAAAACAAGGTTTACATAGATGCTGGAAGTTTATGCGTGATTACGGTTACGTTAAAGAAACGGATAAAAGAATAAAGCATTCTGATTATCTTAAATGGTTATCGGATAAATTGAATATTCCACAATCTTTATCAGGCATTATCTCTGTAACTCGACATATCTGTAAATTTAACTTTAGAGAATTATCAGAAATCATCAATAATGAATACAACATAACTGCTGAAGATGAAGAAGTAATTGATCCATTTTTCTATTCTCAAGATGATGCTGACTTGCTACTTAAATGGGGTGTTGAAAATAAACATGACGCAGTCATTGGCTGGTTAATATTTATTGAAGCCCATAATCCAGATACAAAAACATCGAAAGATTTATTTACTAAACTACCAGATGTGTTTGGGCCAAGAACAGAAAGCGCTCTTCATTATTATATAGACTCTTCAAAAATTATTGATGAATACATATCAATAGCTGGTCATGGGAAAATTAAACTTGTCAAAGAACTGACAGAAAATACGATATTCAAGCCTGAGAAAAAATTAATATCAGAAACCAAAAGAAACAAACCAAGATCAAAGGTTAACGCGAATAACTATAAGGATGATTCATTTATGAAAAACAAGGCTGAGTTAATTGCATTAATTGATAGTTTAGAAATCGGTGATGATAAGTTCGACCATCAAATAGGTGCTATCAACAATATATTAACAAGCATGGCTGATATGAATATTAGTCATATTGAAATGATAGAAGCAGAATCAAAACTTAAAAGTAAACTTAATGAACTGATTGAGAAACAAGGGCAGCTCGAAGGTGAATTAAATGATATTTTTAACGATCTTGAAGTAAGTAATATAACAAGCAATGCATTTGAAGATAATGAACTTGATGTTATTGAGGCTGAACTATCTGTTATCAGTGAAAATATCGCTAAATTATTAGGACTCTATGACGAATTATTTGAACTAAACAATGAGTCAGGAAGAACGCTTAGCATCATTCAAAAACAAAGCAAATTAACATCTAATATTACTGACCAAGCGGAAGATTTATCAAATATTGTTAAAGAGGGTATATGTTACTCATTTATAGATTTTGAAATATCAGATAATGACGACAGCCACCCACAATCTGATGATTACGTAGAGGATATTGAGTTAAATAAGGAAAAGGATATACAGCTTAATGGTGGTGAGCAAACAGACGTATTTTCTGAAAAAGAGGTCACTCAAGAAGAAAATAATGATACTGGGAAGATTCAATTAGAATCTAATGATAAAGAAAATAATCATACAAAAGAAGAAGCCGAGCCTGCCGAAGTCATTGAAATCGCCTCAAAAGCAGAAAAAGTTTCATCAGAAATATTCACAAAAGAACCAGAACAACTACCTGTTAATAGTAAAAATGCTTCTTCAAATAAAACTATTTCATTCGAGCTTCCTAATAGCGAAAAACTTTTTGAGCGGGAAATACCTACTCTTCAAAAATTACTAAGCAAACGACTATATGGTATTGGAGAGGTTTTATCTCATGCAATGTTACAAATGGTCAAGAGTGATAACGACCATTTATTACCACACGCGGCAATTGCAACAGGCATCAACAATGCGCTTTACAATATGGATTGTAAGGAATGTTTTAAATTCAGCATTAATGATGAGCTTCTTGAGGTGCTTGATTCCGATAATATTCAAAATAGCAAAATATCCAGTTCTGTTCATACTGGTTTAGGTATCTTTGCCGCTGGATTACCTTTTATTCTGTTTGATAATGATATTCGTTGGTTGTTTATGCAGCATCTTAAGCAACGTTTTGTTGACATCAAAGCGTTGGATAGCTTACTGGAATATTTTGATAACAACATAACGCAATTTGACTATCAAATAAGCCCGTCTGTTATATCGAGTATTAAAATTGGTGAAGAACGAGCCATTGAAAATCATATAGCAAAAATGCATAAGCGAGCATGTAGTTGGTCTACAGATGATCTTATTCACAAATCATTCCGTCATTTAGGATACAAAAGCGTAAACAATTACATATTGAGCCAGAAATCTCCTTTAGGTAAGTGTATGCAATTAATAGCAGATAAAGTAACTGATATTCAGGATATAAAACGAGAAATAAAAAAGATTGAAAATTTAAAGGATTCTCGAATTTTAACAGATGCTATCAAGAAAAATAATGAACATATCAAACCAGATGGTTTGTATCGTGATAATGTTATAAAAAACATTAAAAACACCAGAGAATTTATTTCATCATATGTTGAATTATTAGATTCTAAAAAGAAGGATAAAAAGAACAATAATAAGCTTAAAGACTTCATTGATAAATTGTGCAAGAAAATGCATAGCGCGGCTGAAGAAATTAAATCTATACAAGCCCACACTTCCTTAGAAAAATTTTATGCAAGCAGTAGTCTCTCTAGCTTAAATGAGATGATCCGTCTTTTTGAAGAGTCAGAGTCAAAAGAGACCTGCATCGAAAAAGATTCTCAAAAATTACTTTTACAACTCCCGCTAGATAAGAATCTAATGCCGGTTATGTATAAGATTGATAACAACACAGAGGCGTTATGTAGTTATCATGATGTTTATAAAGAAGTAAATTTACTGGTTACGTCGGGTTTTTTAGAAAATGGTAAAGAAGAGATAATTGATTACCTAACTGACGCGTATCAAGGTCATCTATCAAGCAAACGTATCTTACCTCTGAATATGATAGACGATGCACTTAATGGACAGCAAGGCCAAAAAGGAAAATCTACGCAACAGTATCTTCAGTATGAAATAATAAATTTCACATCTGAACTTCAAAATGCTGAATCTAAAGTAATGCATGCAATTTTGCTTGATGCGATACCTGATAACGATGAAAGCTCACGCATGCAGAAAATTATAAGTAAATTAGGTGGTTTAACTAAATCTGAACACCCACCGGGTACGCTATATGTTGATTCTGAGGATTATGTAGATTATCCACAAATGCGAGCAGCACTAAATTCAAATGTAAACAATTTGCTAGTTAAGCGATTTCAAGAGTCTAAAGATCAAATATTAAAAAGATTAAATACACTTGAGAGTACTGGCAAATATGGGCAACAATATATCAATCAAATTAACGATCTTCTTAAATCGGATGAACCATCGGTGTTAAGAACCGCTAACGATCAAATTAATCTACTAAAATCAGAAAATAGACTTCCTAAAAAGACCGTATCATCAGAACCTATTGCATCAGTGTTCGAGAAGACTATTGAAGAATTATGCGCTACAACCGAAACACGTAAACATTTACTTTCTGCAGGATTGCCTAAAATATTAAGTGTCGACCAAAGTAAGGAAACGGATATTACTCTGCTTGCAAAACTTGACAATGATCAACGTAATGAAGCGAAACAATTTATTAATAATTGGATTAACTTCTTTAATGTAAAAGACGCATATAATGAAAGTGTTGTTGGGGCATTATTTCGTGACTTAGGTATGACGGAAATGCCATACGTAGCTCCAGAAAATGTTCATAATGATAAAAGAGTATTGTTTCAATTAAGTAATAAAAATTTTATACATCAATATTCATCTGACGACATAACGTTTATCCCTCCAATATTAGGTTCATGGGCGAGTGTCATTCAATGCTGCGTATTATGGGGTAGTGTAAACAATAACGATATTCGATCAGCAATTCAAAGTATTGGTCATAATACAGTAACTATAATTTTAGCTCGAACACAGTTATCAATGGATGATCGGGCTGAAGTCACAGGAAGCTCGCCCGTCATAATTATTGATGATAATTTAATAGCGTTTATGGCATTAAATCCAAGGCGACGATTTGAAACATTGATGCATGTTGGTTTACAAACATTTCATGCTAACCCATATGGCGACTATGGTGCAAAACCGGTAGCAACAGAAATGTTCTTTGGCCGAATTAATGAAATTAATAAATTAATAAACATCACTGGTGTAGCGATACTTTATGGTGGTCGACGATTGGGTAAAACATCACTACTAAGTGAAACTGTCGAGCGATTAAGAAATACACCTAAGACAAAAGCATTAACGTTTTCGCTTCAGGAAATCAACACAGATGACATTCTACAATCATGTTGGTCATTATTATATCGCCATCTTGAGCAAAATAGGATTGTTAGCGCTTTTGACAAACGTGATGCGAAATGGAATGTTCTCAAAGAACACATCGAGAAAAACCTAAAAACAAATAAAAATATTTCATCACTGTATATTTTTATGGATGAAGCCGAAGACCTAATGAAGGTTGAACTAGACCTTAGCGAAAAATGTGACAGCTTTGTCAGAAGCATTTCATCTATGTCTGAAGAGTTATCTAAAAACTGTAATGTAAGAGTGGTCTTTGCAGGGCTTAATAATGTCACGAGAATGGCTAATGACCCTAACTCAGTTTTTGGGAAATTTGAGACAATTGCATTAGAACCGTTTGCTAATACTGAAGAACTTAGTCGAGGTATCAGGATGATAACCAAGCCATTAAATGCACTAGGATATATATTTGATAACGATGACATTAATTTGCCTTTACGTATCATGTCTATTTGTAATTCATACCCTTCATTTATACAGATGTATTGTAAACGGTTAATGGAACGCCTTCAAAATAACCGACAGACATCTAAGCCTCCTATAGTTATTACTAAAGAGGATCTTAATGCAGTAGAAGAAGATAAGAATTTATTATCAGAGTTAAGAGAACTCTTTAAGTTAAACTTAAATCTTGACCAGCGCTATAAAGCAATTGCCTTAATACTGGCTGGGTCATACTATGAGCAGATGTCCACAGATGATAATAATGGGCTTAGTGTTAGTGAAATACGTGAACAGTGTGAGAGCTTTTGTCCTAATCACTTTACTAATGCTAGCACAAGTGTATATGAAGCATTACTTGATGAAATGATAAAACTTAATGTCCTCCAGTCTAACGATTATCGATACCACTTACGAAACCCTCATGTAGCAATGATGATTGGGGTGAAAGAAAGTATCGATAATCTCCTAACTGAACTTGCAGAGCAAAAACCAGAAAAGGCGCGATCGTCCAGTGAGCGTCACATACGGATGCAAGGTAAAGGTAAGAATAATATCTTGTTCCCATTGCCTAGTGGTTGGATTAATTCCCGAATAGCAGGGGATAACTCTAAAAAATTAATCATCTTAACTGGTAACGATTTAAGTGGAATTAAAGAGTTACCATCTAATGATCGTGACCCTTGGACATTAATCACAACTGAAGATTATATTACGATGCTTGGAAAAGGTGCTAATAGTCTTGAAGCACAAATTTCTTCATACAAAAAACCAAATATTCATCGACCTCGATTAATTGTTGTTAGAGAAAACTCATGGGGTATTGATGATATACCTGAGTTTGCTCGTGTAGCACAAAGAGCGGCGAGTATAGGAAAAGGGATAGGGATTCAGATTGTACTTATTGCTTCACCTGAACGCGCTTATGAATTAGCCATGCAGAATAAAACAGACGGAATGGATGACACAAATCCGCATCCATGGACTATTGAAGGTGTCCAGACTTGGAATGAGGATTCAGTTTATTTTTATAACCGAGAAAATATTGAAATAATTAGTGATGGTACCGCAATAGATAACATCTTAAAAGCTTCGTGCGGATATGGTGCGTTAATTCAAACCTTATGTAATTCATCACTATCAGTGAGTAAAGCTGAGAAAGCATTTAGTGACTACAAAGAAAAATATGCGGGTAATCTAGAAAAATTCTTGAAGGCAGTTGGAATGCCACCACTTTTCATTAAAGAGAATAAAGAGAAAATTAAGGATTTCTTGCTTAGTATCAATGGAGAAAGTCGAGGAAATGCTGAAGAACTCAATGCTCACCTAGAAATATGTGGCTTTGATGTGCGCCATTACCACTTTTTAACATGGATGGGGGTATTGCAACATGGTGATAACTTCACATGGAAAGTACCTGAATTAATTGTAGATGATTTAAACTAATTATGAGTACAACAATTGAAACTGAGCTTTTCTGGAAGCTGCCATCATCGCGTAAGCTACTAAATGAAATGAGTGATGCGCTACTATCTAAAAGGGTAATATTTTTAAATATCCCTTTACATGTTAAATGCTTATTTGAAATAGCATGCAAGTATGCACTTGAATCTACTAATATTCATGATAAACCGATCATTATCACTGTACGCTCGGGCACTGATATTGGTCGTGATGTAGGTGTGCATTTTAATAGCAACCGTATGAGCGGTGGCAAACTTGCACTATTAAATTTAAATATCAAAAAAGCGGTTATTTTAATCACAACATGTGCTGAATCCCAAAAATTATCTGAAGACTATGCAATCGAATTTATGCATTCATCTTCTAACAATGATGGTGATATACAGCTTATCATGCAGTTGAATGATGAATCACTTTTAAAGCAACAAGATAATAAACATTTACAAATAATTCCATATGAAGCTGCATTATCCCAGGAAGAAATGGAGTCATATGTAAACCTACGTATGTTGGGTCGTAAAGGGCCTGCTAACACTAAACTATATAAAGCAATTGTTATTGAGATGTCGGGTTATGATCCATTTTTTGCTGAAAAACTTATCTCTCTTACAAATGAACAATTACTCAATATTCGAGAGTATCTCCCAGATTTAATGAATGATGATGTAGAACGTTGGCGACACCATTCTTGGTTAAAAGGTGCATATTGTTATAAAAGTAAAACCAGCCATACATTAAGAGATGTTTATTTACATCAGCATGCGTCAAAAAAAGAAAAAGAAAAAGCCAATAAACGAATTAATAGGATGTTTTGGAAGGCTTGCTTAAAAGAAATAACCCCATGGCTTGAAGAAAATCGTTTTGAACTTATTAAGAATATACTGCCGGTCATTAGAATGTACGCTGACAATAACATTATTCAGATACCTGCAGGAAGAAATATGATTCCGGTTGAGGTTGAAGAACTTGAATATGGAAATATATCAGGTATTATTGGTTTTAATAAAATAAAGTTAATTGACCGCGACCAGCTTAATATCTTATATGCATGTAAAAGTGCAAAAATTATACGTGACGAAATATCACATTTACGTGCACCAACTACTAAAATGATAAATGATGTATATGAGAATTTTGAAAGAGTATTAGAAAAACAAAAGTAGATTGCTTGTGCTTTTAACTTAAATATTGTTTAAATAACTTGAGAATTAGATAGGGTATATACAACAGCATTCTTTTAGCTAGAATCTGACATCAGTTGTAACGGTTTTAATAATTATTACTATGCTTAGTTATTTTATTGGATATTTTATGTGTTCCAGAATACTGAGGTACAATATAACTGGCTTCACTTCTTATTAGGCTACGCTAAACATCGAATTGAGTATTAATCGTACAGTAGCTACATAAACATCCTGTTAACGTAATGGCATTTACGTAACTCGACTTTTAGTCGTACCGTTAGAAATTAATGCCTATTATTAATGTAGCTGTGTAAAATTTGTATTACATTTTTGTAATAAGTATTATTGTTAGAATATTCAGTTAATGCATCAAGCCGTAATTTGTAAAAATAATAATCAACTTCATTAGAAGGAGGATGACTTGTTTCCAGTCCAGCCTCCCCCATATACAGTAGCCCCGTTAGTAACAATGCATGCTCCCAACTAGTTTCCCCATTAGCCGCTGCTTGATACATTTCATTAATTGTTAGAGACATATTAATTATCCTCTCTATTTTCTTTGATACTGCTCTTCATATAAATGTCTAATGGATGACTGTTGCCTTGATGAAAATAGTCATCATTGGCAGGGAGGTATGAGGTAACTTCAGAACGAATTATTTGAAAATGTTTTTTATGTTTTGTTGCCCAATTTCCGACAACCAATACGCTATCTTTTTCTCTGTTGCATATTCTGGTGAACGTGAACACCTATTCTGGTCATCGTGAACACTTGTCTTCTTCACGCATTGGGCTGAGCTATTTTTAACCTAAGTGTTCACCATC
>VAPK010775313.1_pt1 | contig 16378 bp, 20 predicted proteins | sample 3395031 | NCBI WGS metagenome assembly VAPK01 (sample SAMN08290443, study PRJNA428436) | hydrothermal vent metagenome | isolation source: Deep-sea hydrothermal vent chimney 1 | place: Pacific Ocean: Juan De Fuca Ridge
ATACGCCTCCCATCACCTTCGTGTTTTCATAAATTTTAACACCGAGCAATAATAAGTATTTTCTTAATGCCTTCACTAAACGTGGATTACGAATCTGTGCAACATCAGGCATGTATAGCGCCTCACTCCCCACCCTAGCCAGCTCAGGGGCTAACTCATGCACTTCATTGGATGTCAAGCGGTGCATACGAACCGCGTTCCGATTCGCCCAAGCCAAGGCAACATCGTTATCCGGCGCCTCCAAAACCAGCATCCCCGATGGAACCCATTCTGGGTCAATCGCCGTTGCCTCCTTGAGTTCCTGCGCTAAATCTTTATACACAGCTTGGCCCCAATAGACTAACGCATTCACCGCCTCTGGGTATCGCCAAGGATAAAGCGGCGATAAAATCCCCCCGCCGGCCCAAGATGACTCTTTACCTGTCGATGAATTGCACTCGAGCAAAATAACATCAGCACCCGCTAACACCAACTCTCTCGCCGTCAATAAACCAATTACCCCACCACCAACTACTATAAAATCAGACACTTAATCTACATACCATCCATCACTTAGTTAATCGTATCTTATTCAAACAACGCCTATCCACCACCTCGTAAGCATGGCATAATTGAAAATTATATTTTCACCATCCATTGAGGATCATCGACTAAAAATACAACGACAGCAACGGATACCCGACAACCAAAAATAATTAGACGGATGAAAACGCCGTCAGGCTAATGGCCCGACAAGCGAACAAAAGTCATCTTTGTCAGTCTTAAACACATAAATAGCCACTAAAAACTAAGAAGCTATAAAAAAATAAGTATAACAAATCACTGAGTTTCGTGAGGGAGCATTCATCATGGTTTGCTATTTAGCTAAACCCATCCAAGCAATACCGACTAAAAAAATATTTTTATACCGTGCTCGCCAAAACGGCGGGTTTTCGTTCATTGAAATTATCATTGCACTGGGGATTGCATCAATTATTGCACTACTTGCCATCCCCAGTCTGGTTAATTATATCCAGCATAGCCGCTTAACCGAAGCAACTACGGTGCTCTCTGAACTCACGCTTCAATTAGAAAAAAACTATTTAGATTATCGAGTTTATTCAACCATCGCCAATAATGCAGCCTGTAATATCACAACACCGAGTAACCCACAAGTAAAGTACTTTAGTTACGTTTGTGAAATTAAAGATAATGGTGGTCAATCCTATGTCATCACGGCAAAAAATAAACCGAATGTTGGCCTTGGGGATGGTGATAAATTCATTTATACCATTGATCAGAACGGAGTAAAGACGACAAAAGCCCCCTTTGATGGCGGTTCGTTCGATTGCTGGGTCATTAAAAGTGGAAACAATTGTTAATTAAATATCACCATCATGAGCGTACTCACTCAATATTGGACAAATTAAAACGTGAACAAACAAGCAGGCCTATCCCTTGTGGAAACTCTTATTATCGTTAGTATCATCGCGATCATTGTCAGCCTGTCTTATCCATCATTGACCGCATTCTTAACAGAAAAAGATATTATAACGACCCGAATGACCATTAACCAAACCCTAAACCATGCGAAACACTTAGCGCTTTCTCGCAGTGTATTCACTGACTATCAAATTAACGAAGCCAATGAAATTATTTTGACAACCAGTGACAACCAAGTAATAAAAAAAATAAAACTGTCGCATCGAATTAAGGTCAACCCAACCAACCTGATCTTCCGTCCCTCAGGAACAATCAGTGGCAGTACAGGCATTGGCAGCAATATTCCAAATATCTTCGATTTCACTATCATAATCAAAGCTGAAAAAACACAAGACACCGTATTAGTTAAAAGCATTAACATCTCCTCTAGCGGTGCAATCACAACACTATAGATGCCATATCATGCAAATCATCATTGATAAAATTAATCGCCAAGGTGCCTTCACTTTAATTGAAGTCTTGGTAAGTATTACCGTATTTGCTGTTGGCTTTTTAGGCATTTCTTATTATATGACCCGCAGCTTACAAAATACGCTAACAACCGAAGTGCATGCTTCAGCCATGCAGATTTCACTGCAAGCCAGCGAGCCCTTAGAGCAATCTTTACGTAGCGGCAAACAACAACTGTTAGCTGCCATCACTAATTTCCAAACACCACAAACACCATCCTTCAGCATAGACGGGTATATTGCTGAGGGCTTTACCATTCAAATTCAACAAGCACTCGACGCCAATAACCTCAACTTAGGCACCACACCGATCAACGATTGGGCTGCACCTTACACGATATTTTTAAATGTCACCTACACTGACAAAAAAAATAATCCGACATCGTTCATCACAACACACACCTTAGTACCTCCAGTCTCCAGCTAAAATTTATGTATATAATAAACAAACAAACGGGGCACACAATATCAGAGTTAATGGTTGCGATTACCCTTGCATTAACATTATCTGCCGCGGCATTAACCATATATATGGGACAAACCGCATTAATTTCATCAGAAGCCCAAAGAAGCCAGGCGACCAACGAGGCACATACGGCCTTTACAACATTGAGTCGAATACTTCGCCAAGCCGAAACGGATTCAGTTAATATCGTTTATAAAAATAATGCCAAGCCAAACTCTGACAACGAAGCTGAAATTGCCAACGATGCCATCCAGATTGATTTCTTGCTACCAAGCGACTACCCCATATGGCCCAACGATACCCCACCTTACCAGCACAATGCCATACGAGTTAGCTGGAGCAATGATCTCAATGATGCCGCCCCCTACACAATACAAATCGCCTCAGCGATAACAATTGCCGGATTAGCCGCCACCCCCCTCCGAGCCATCGCGGGTTCTAACACAGCAGATAATGCCCGAATTATTAACTTAGACCTGTGGCCATTAAGCGATGTAAACACCTTACAGGCGAATCCCAGCGCCAAAACAGAAATTGGCTATTTACTTAGAGTAACAAGTCGTACAGGTAAAAAAGACTTAAGTTTTATCAATACGCTAGCGCCCGATGGAAACTTGCGACACTTTCGCACATTCAGTATATCCAGCACTATTTCTCCACGCAACTGAGTTTAAATTATGCGACAACGTACACCACCATGGAATATTAAAAAACAATCCGGTTATATCCTTTTATATGTCACAATTCTTTTAATTGCATTAGTCTTTGCATCGGGTAAGTTTCTAGAACGCACCATGATGAGCATGAAAAGTTCTGGAGAAAATAGGGACTCAGCAGAGTCACTGTTATTAGCAGAAAGCGCGATGAATTTAGTCTATGGACAATTCATTTTTGATGGGGATGTTGATGGTAATGGAGCCATTGAGAATGAAGGTGATATTGATAATAGAACCCCCATTAACCTTAATAATGCTTTACCAAACATCGAGCTTCATTACATCTATTATATGTCTGATGGCTCTGGCATCAATCGTCAAATACCCGCGATATTACAATGGGTGGCTAATGGCGAAGCCATCGCCCAAGGCGACGGTACTGTTGGTCAAATAATCAGTCCATCCACCAGTACACTGGTCATTGCTGACCTATTCAGTTCAGATCATTTCCCGCTATTATATGCCACGGATGAGACAGGTAATTTAGTTAAACAAAACAAAAGCATCACATGGGAGACCTCAATCGCCACAAAAAAAGCAGCGGTTTGGATGGAATTAGTTCGCAACCCAGCCGATGATGGTGGCGCCCAACTTTATGTCCAATCTGCCGCTCAAGTAGGTAATGCAAAAAGCTACGTTCAACGCTACGTCGGTGCCTATGAACAGACCTCTGGCCTATTAATTTCTCCACTGAATCAAGTCTCGCAACCAATCAGTCAGTACTGAGAAATTTGCCACGTTGTTATAGCTTCGCTCCCCTCCTCATAATAAGGGTAAACAGCCCCGCCCCCTCCACTTTCATTGCTGCCTTTAATTAATCCATCCCATCAGTTCATTTTAATACAGCCAGCTTAACATTCCCCACTCCTCCTGTTTTGAACAAAATAATCATCTCTCCTAAAAGGATTAACCACCAATTGGATACTCATCAATCAGGCATCACTCTTGTCGAACTCATCATTGTACTGGCCATTATCGGCATCTTTACCACACAAGTCATCCCGTTTATTCAAGGCTCGGTAGAAAAAACGCGTCTAAAAGGGGCGACCGAAAAGCTGTATGTTGATTTACAGTTTGCCAGAAATTATGCAATCACCCAAAGCAAACCCATCTACCTCTCTTTCAAACCTCAAGGGATACAGTGGTGTTACGGTATTGATGACCAAACAAGTTGTGATTGCGATATACCAGGCGACTGTGCCATCAATGGCGTAGAAAATATTACAACCTTCAATGAGTTTAACGGCATACATCTAATGAAAGCCAAGTTCGGCAAACATCACTATACCGTCTTTGACCCGGCCCGGGGAACCAGTCAATCCGGCGGTTTAAACAACGGCACCGCTTGGTTTACTTCCTCCAAAGGATACACCACAGCTGTCATCGTTACCCGACTGGGACGCATCCGAATCTGTTCACCTAATCTAACCAATTACGCTAAAAAATGTCCACAACAACCCAAATAAATGACCAAAAAATCATCGCGCCTGGCTTTAGCTTAATTGAGCTAATGATTGCCATGCTGCTTGGCACGCTGGCTTTAGGTACGTTATTAACCGTCTTTGCGAGTACCGTCAGCACCAACAAAACAATTTTGGAGAACATTCATTTGCATCAAGAACTCAGAATTATTCTCGACATCATGACACGCGACATTCGCAGAACCGGCTATTGGGCACACGCAGAAAATTCACCCATCAATACACCCAATCCGTTTGGCATTGTCGAGCTTACCGACACCTGTATTCGATATTCTTACGACATTGATAAAGATGGCCAACTGAACTCAAACAAAGATATATTTGGCTTTCGATTAAATAAACAAACCATTGAAGTCAGTATCAATGGACGAAAATGCAATCAAAATCGCTGGGAAGATTTAACCGATTTAAATACCTTAACCATTAAACATACGGAAACTCGAAAAGAAAAAACACCGATATTTCAACTAAACACCGAGTGTCTCAATATCACCCAAACAGGCGACAAAACGTGTACAAAAACCGCGCCCGGTGATCTGTTAATCCAGTCATCAACCCTATTGATTAATTTAACGGGAATGCTAAAAAAAGATCCGGAGGCTGAGTTTTCTTTAGCCAGCTCGATTACACTTCCAAATCATCAAGTACTAATACATTGATATAACCATGACAACATCAATTCCACATTTCATGAACCACTCCCAGCGATCACTCAATACCATCAAACAATCCCCATTAGCCAACCAACAGCGAGGCGCTGCCACTTTAGTACTCGCCACCACATTGCTCTTTCTCATGACCATAATCATATTGCAGACATCACAAGTGAGCATTGTAGAACAACGGGTATCGAGCAATCATTATCAGAAATCTCAAGCATTCAGCGCCGCACAAACGGGCCTAACGCTCACTTATGAGACGTTGAATAAAACACAGATACAACATTTCAAGTCACCTCAAAATAATCATTCAGCCAGCAACTCCCCTCCAGATCATAGCCATCAGACGGCTGGCATTTTCCATATTGATCTTAAATCCATCGCAGCCGACGACAATAATCGCCTGCGACTCACATCACAAGGTAAATCACTTGATAATTTAGCCATCCAGCGTGTAGAACAAATTGTCGACTTCACACCATATTTAAAAAAAATACCATCAGCCGCGTTGATCACTTATCAGCAAACCAATATCGGTGGTAATGTACATATTATTAATGCCCTTTTTCGTCAACACATCGCGATTTGGGCAGGAGATTCTATCAACTTAACCTCTCATGGAGCGGCCACCCTATCGACACGAGATGATGAAACAAACAACATTGTTGAAAAAGACACTCGCTTAGGCAAACTAGATCCACAATACTTTTTTTCAAATTTTTTCTCATTTTCAGAAGAGTCTGTCAAATACAGCAGTCATCAAGTCGATTGCCCAACTACCTGCAACAGCACCCACCTTGACCACTTAGCCGACACTATTTGGGTTCATGGAAATCTAACGATCAATAGTGACATTAAGCTAGGCTCTGTCCAGCACCCCGTGCTCCTAATCATTAATGGCAAACTTAGCATTGACCATCCTCGCGCTCACATCAATGGTCTCATTTATACGACCACCGATTGGCATAACAAAAACGGCGCAGGAAAAGTGACGGGCATGGTGATTGTGAAAGGTACATTTTCTGGTCACGGTCATTTTACCATTGAATACGATAACGACATCATTGGATCATTAACGAAAAATCAAGGCCGTTATCTTCCTATCCCCGGAACATGGAGAGATTTTTAATGTCTTTATCGACCCCTAATAAAAAAAATACCCAAGGCTTTACCTTAATCGAAGTCCTCGTCACACTGCTCATTATCAGTTTTGGCTTTCTCTCTTTGAGCAATATTCAAACAGTTTTATTAAAGAGTAATGTCTTTGCACAGCAGCGTACTGAAGCCGTCATGCTCGCCCAAAATAAACTAGAAAAACTCAAACAAACATTTTTTATTAGCAAACGCCAAAAATCACAAAATGGTAGTGAAAAAATTGACGGAAAAAATGATCAATTCACGCTTTCTTGGAAAATATTCGCGATATCGCCTAATATAATGCGAATTAACACCCAGGTGACTTGGCCAGACAACGAAAAAAACTACCAAGTCACAGAAAACTCAACCGTTAACTTATCGTCAGTGATTTCAGTTTATCAACCCATTGACACCAAACAACCATTCACTCTTCCTGATGAAGATGACTAAAAACAGAGGAAATTAATCTATGACAAATTTAAATGTTTTGGTGACCGGCGGTGCCGGCTATATCGGCAGTCATGTGGTAAAACAACTCGCTGGAGCAGGCTATCAAAACATTATTGTACTCGATAATCTCAGCAAAGGATTCCGTGATGCCGTGCTACATGGCGAACTCATCGTCGGAGATACAGGCAACCAAGCCCTCGTCTCTCAGTTACTAGAAACACATCACATTGATGCCATTTTGCATTTCGCCGCACACACAATCGTTCCCGAATCAGTCACCAATCCACTTAAATACTACGGCAACAATACCTGCAGTACCCGTAACTTATTAGAATGTGCGAATAATGCTGGGGTCAAGTACTTTATCTTTTCTTCCACCGCCGCGGTCTATGGTATTCCTGACAAAGTGCCGGTTTCAGAAGACAGTCCAACCATCCCCATCAATCCGTACGGTAGCTCAAAGCTAATGTCTGAATGGATGCTACGTGACCAATCTAGCGCCAGCCAACTTAAACACGTTATTTTACGTTATTTTAACGTGGCCGGTTGCGACCCAGAAGGACGTATCGGCCAATCAACGCCGGAAGCCACGTTGTTAACCAAAGTCGCTTGTGAAGCCGCCGTTGGCATACGCGACAGCGTAGCCATTTTTGGGACAGATTATGAAACACCCGATGGTACCGGCATTCGTGATTACATCCACGTCGAAGATTTAGCCGATGCCCATGTGAAAGCACTTGACTATTTAATCAACGACGGCGAATCTGTCACATTAAACTGCGGTTATGGACACGGCTATAGTGTTAGAGAAGTTTTAAATGCCGTGGAAAAGGCAAATAATAAACCGCTCACTATTTATGAAAAACCGAAACGTGCGGGAGATCCACCAGAATTAATTGCCGTGGCTAAGCAAATAAGACAACAGCTTAACTGGCAACCTAAATTTGATGATCTCGATGTGATTGTATCAACCGCACTTCACTGGGAACGTCAGCTCCAAAAAAAACGCGATCGCTAAAGAATTCATTGGACGACGGAGCTTAAGCTCCGTCGTCCAATCCACCTAAAAAGCCGCTTTTTCTTTTAGCAGTAACTCTCGAACAAAATCCACCGGTATCGCGTAACTAATGCCGCTTGGCTTTTCTAGCACTTTCTCCTTGGTCTCTTTAATAAAAACTTTATTAATTACACCAATCACTCGTCCGCTATCCACTTCATAAAGTGGACTTCCACTATTACCAGGATAGGCGGTTGCATCTAGCTGCAATACATTATAGGGATTACGCAGCCTGCGTATCATTTTTACATCTAATGTTTTAGTGGTATCCACAGGAATGGCAACGGGGGAAATTGCCGAAACAATACCTCGATGGGTCACTGGATATAAACCTAACACCGCCCCAATAGGAAAACCGGAAAACGCATAGAGTTTACCTTCTTGCGCCTCATCGGTACGGCCTAATATCATCGCAGGCAATTTTTTCCCGCTGATCTTTAATAAAGCAAGGTCATGGATTTCATCGATTTGCACCAACTTAGCCGACCGTGTCTCAGCCTCTCTTCCAATACCGACAAATACCGCCAGGAATTCATTTTTTTCTTCCTCGAGGTTCGCAGGAATCACATGCGCATTAGTCACTATAAACTGTCCGCTACCCACAGCAAAGCCGGTTCCCATTAAGCGACCCGGTGGTTGGCGAGTAGGCAACACCGTGCCAACACCCACAATACTTGGTTTGATCTTAAGAATCGTCTGGGGTAAATCAGCCCAACTACAAGGTAAAAAAATAAATAAAAAAAAAGGCAAATATAAGATTAATCATCAAATGTTTGTATCCATTGGACATAACCACTCCCTCATGTAACGCAGCACACGATAGCAAACGCCTTCTTTGCGCCTCCCATCAACATCAAAGAAAACAACAAGCTAATTTTTGGTTTGAAAATGATCAAAACCTGATTTTGTCATCGGCAGTACCTGACCCTCACTAGACAAACAGACTAAATTCCGCTCACGGGTAATTTCCCCAATTCGCGTTAAAGCACACCCCGCCTTTACCGCCAGTGACTCAATTTCCCATTGATTTTCAGGTGGTATGGTGAAACACAGCTCATAGTCATCACCACTCGATAATGGCACCTGCCAACCACCTAAAGTATCCAGAATATTTTGATAATGAATGGAAATAGGAATCTGATGAACGTGAATAATGGCACCGACATGACTCTTGTCTAAAATATGCTGAAGATCTTGCAACAAGCCATCTGAGATATCGATAGCCGCGCTCGCTACACCGCGCAATGCGCTACCGAGCCGAACCCTTGGTTCTGGCCGATTTAGTCGACGGAGCAAAGCTTGTGACCATTCGTTTTCTACGCTCACTTCATTGTTTATTATTTTCAGCCCTAAACCCGCCTCACCGATCACTCCTGTCACATAAATGATATCACCTGGGCTTGCGCCACAACGCGTTATCGCCCTGCCGACAGGAACCTGACCGGCAATTTGCACCACCACCCCGAGTGGACCCCGGGTCGTGTCACCGCCAATTAATTGAACGTTATAGTCTTCCGCCAGCTCAACAAATGCCTGCGAAAAACCCGCCAACCAAGCCTCATTCTGCTGCGGCATTGCCAAAGCCATGGTTACCCAAATAGGATCCCCCCCCATCGCCGCCACATCACTCAAGCTCACCGCAAGTGCTTTATAACCGACATCCTCGGGAGAGGTGCAAGATGGGAAATGAACCTTTTCTAAAAAGGCATCCACCGAGATCAGATATTCAAAATCAGCACAAGGTCGAAAAATAGCACAATCATCACCAATACCTAACACAATATCAGCTCGCGCTTTTGTTGATTCCGTAAAATATTTATTAATGATTGAAAATTCCGACACAATGTACGTGTCCTTAACAACAATTTGTTTATAATTAACTTGGCTTGTTTAGCACTTCAGCTTGCCGATATTTTTTGGCTAACTTGTCCATCACACCGTTGATATAGCGATGACTTTGATCAGCACCAAAGCGTTTTGCTAAGTCGATCGATTCATTAATGACGATGCGATAGGGCAAATCCAAGCGCTGCCATAGCTCATAACACCCCAGTCGTAAGATGGCACGTTCGACGGGATCAAGCGTTAAAATATCTCGATCGATAAAAGGAACAATCATTTCATCCAACACCACCACTTGATAAATGATTTGTTGGAGCGAGTCTTTAAAATAAGGGATATCGGTCTTTGACCCTTGATGTTCTTCGCTAAACTGTGCGTCAATTTCATCAACGTCCTGCCCCGTCATTTGCCATTGGTACAAGGCTTGGATTAAGGCTTGGCGCGCTCGCCTTCTTGCATGTGACATGTTTAGATACCTATGAAAAACAATCGAGTGCGGAGTTTAAATACGAATTTGGCGTAATACATTGATCATTTCAATCGCGGAAAGCGCCGCATCCGCCCCTTTATTGCCGGCTTTAGTTCCCGCCCGCTCAATGGCTTGCTCAATGGTATCAACCGTTAAAATACCAAATGTGACCGGCACATCGTATTGCAGCATGACGTTGGAAATCCCTTTGACAGCTTCCCCCGCTACATAATCAAAGTGCGGCGTCCCCCCACGAATGACAGCACCCAAGGCAACAATAGCATCATATTTTTTAGTGGCGGCCATACGCTGCACAACTAAGGGTAATTCAAACGCCCCTGGAATCCGTACGACATCAATTTCTGCTTCGTTAGCGCCGTGACGCCGCAAAGTATCAATCGCCCCATTTAATAAATTTTCACCAATAAAAGCATTAAATCGACTCAGTGCAATACCAAATTTTGCATTGTTTACCACTAAATCGCCTTCGATCGCTCGATACATCGTCATCAGTCATCAACCTAAAAAATATGATTTCTTGCAAATCATCTTAATCAACAGCGACATATTCGGTCACTTCCAAGCCAAAGCCTGCTAATGCATGCATTTTTTTGGGCGCACCGATCACCCGCAAATGCTTCAATCCTAAGTCACATAAAATTTGTGCGCCAACCCCATAGGTTCTCAAATCAGTCGCTAATTCAGGTAATAAATTAACATTTTTTTCGTCTTCTAATTGAAACTGCCTAATTCTTCTTATAATATCTCGTGAAGACGCTTGCTTGCGTAGGATCACAATCACACCGGCCTCTTGTTCACCAATCACTTTAGCCGCTTTGCCTAAAGGAAATGGAAAACCTTGTCGATGCACTTCCATCATATCCGCAATATCATCTGTCACATGAACCCGCACTAAGGTGGCCTGGTCAGTCTGGAGTTGCCCCTTGACTAGCGCAAAATGAATAATATCTTCAATGGTATCTCGAAAAGCATAGAGCTGAAAGTCACCATATTCAGTCGGAAAATAACATTGTGCTACCCGCTCCACGGTTTTTTCGTTAGTTACCCTATAATCAATCAGGTCAGCGATCGTTCCCATTTTCAAATCATGTTTTTTCGCAAAAACCTCTAAATCAGGGCGGCGTGCCATGGAACCATCTTCGTTGAGTATTTCAACGATCACCGCCGCCGGTTCCAAGCCAGCTAAATGTGTTAAATCACAACCGGCTTCGGTATGACCTGCCCGAGTGAGCACCCCGCCAGATTGGGCCATCACCGGAAAAATATGGCCAGGTTGCACCAAATCGTTGGGTTGCGCATTCGTGGCTACCGCGGCCCGCACTGTCATCGCCCGATCCGCCGCCGAAATACCTGTTGTCACACCCTGCGCCGCTTCAATGGAAACCGTAAAATTAGTGCCGTGTTGATCACTGGTTTCGTTAACCATCAATGGCAACTGAAGCTTTTGGCATCGCTCACGGGTTAACGTTAAACAAATCAAACCACGCCCATAACGTGCCATAAAATTAATATCTTCTGGCCGCACCCATTCAGCGGCCATGATTAAATCACCTTCATTTTCACGATCCTCATCATCCATGAGGATAATCATTTTACCTTGACGGAGATCTTCAATGATCTCATTAATGGGACTTAAAGACATACAGAAACTCTACCTTGAATTAAAAAACCCATGTTCAGCTAATAACTCAGGGGTAATATTCGATGATGAACGAGCGGGGCTATCTGCAACTAATAACAATCGCTCAACATAACGGGCAATCATATCCACTTCCAGATTAACGTCACGACCAATAGCATAACTCGCTACGGTGGTTGCCTGCATGGTATGAGGCACAATATTTACTTGAAAATTTTGCTGATCCACCTCGTTAACCGTTAGGCTAATACCATCAATACAAATAGATCCTTTTTTAGCAATGTATCTCATTAATTCATTGGGCGAGTATATGGTTATTTTTTTTGAGCAACCATCGTCTTTAATCGACAAAACACGAGCAACACCATCAACGTGCCCGCTGACCAGATGCCCCCCAATCGCCGTCGATAAGGTCAATGATTTTTCCAAATTGACTTTATCGGCGACTGTCAACTGTGAAAAATTAGTGCACTGCATTGTCTCAATAGAAACATCTGCCAAAAAACTCTCCGATGTTTTTTGGCTAACCGTCAAACAAACCCCATTAACGGCAATACTATCGCCCAAATTAATTTCGACCAGTGGCAAATTAAATGTCTTGACGTTCAAGCGAACATCTTCACCATGCCTGTCAAGGGCAACAATTTCTCCAACATCTTGTATTAAACCAGTAAACATGTCTGACAATATTTGCTAAGGAATAGATTGTTATCATTTATCTTCTGGCAACAATGATGTTTGCTGCCGCTTTTCTTCGGCGGTAAGTTCTTTTTCCAATCGTTCAATTTCTTCACGAAACGCATCAACATCCTGAAAACTTCGATAGACCGAAGCAAATCGCACATAAGCCACTTCGTCCAAATTACGCAATTCATCCATCACCCATTCGCCGATACGCCCCGATAAAATTTCCCGCTCATTATAACTTCGGAGACGTCGAATGATATTTTGAATGGCGGCCTCCACACCTTCCATGGGCACTGGCCGCTTTTCTAACGCTCGCATCATGCCCGCACGCATTTTTAGCTCATCAAATTGTTCACGGTGCCCACCCCCTTTGATGATGCGGGGCAATACTAACTCAGCCGATTCAAAAGTAGTAAAACGTGCAGCGCATTGTAAACATTCTCGGCGTCGGCGCACCGTATAGCCATCATTGGCCAATCGTGAATCAATCACTTTCGTTTCTTGCGCACTGCAAAAAGGGCAACGCATCCAATCAAACCCCTCAATGAATTTTCGACTAAAAAACGTAGCAACTAACGCTCATAAACGGGAAATAATTTACATACGTCTTTCACATTTTTCTGGATCTTGCTTGTCACCTCTGCATTGCCGACATTATCAAGGATTTCACAGATCCATAATGCCAAGTCACGCATTTCTTTCTCTTTAAAACCTCGCGTTGTCGCGGCGGGTGTCCCAATACGCAACCCACTGGTAATAAACGGTGATTGAGGATCATTTGGCACCGCGTTTTTATTCACTGTAATGTTGGCTTTACCCAGCGCTTCTTCTGCCTGCTTGCCCGTCAAATCTTTAGCTTGCAAGTCGATAAGAAATAAATGATTGTCAGTCCCATCAGAAACCACTTTAAAACCAAATTCCATCAAACGTGCTGCCATCGCACGGGCGTTTTTCACCACTTGGGTTTGGTATGTTGCAAACTCAGGCAATAAAGCTTCTTTAAACGCGACGGCTTTGGCCGCAATGACATGCATTAGCGGTCCCCCTTGGGTACCGGGAAAAACCAGAGAATTAAGTTTTTTTTCAAGTTCGGGATTGGCTTTGGCCAAAATAATTCCACCACGCGGCCCGCGCAATGTTTTATGCGTGGTACTCGTGGTCACATCCGCAATGGCAACCGGACTCGGATAAATACCCGCCGCCACTAAACCCGCTACATGCGCCATATCGACCATTAAATATGCTCCCACTTGATCGGCAATATCACGAAAACGCTGCCAATCAACCACCCGCGAATACGCACTAAAACCCGCAATAATCATTTTAGGCTTATGTGTTAATGCTAATGACTCAACTTGCTGGTAGTCAATTTCCCCCATTGCGTCGTCTAAACCATACTGCACGGCATTAAATAATTTACCAGAAAAATTAACTTTCGCGCCGTGAGTCAGATGCCCGCCATGCGCTAAACTCATCCCTAAAATAGTGTCTCCTGGCTGTAATAAAGCTAAATAGACGGCAGCATTTGCCTGTGATCCTGAGTGCGGCTGCACATTTGCGTAATCCGCCGCAAACAATTTTTTCACTCGATCAATGGCCAGTTTTTCCGCAATGTCTACATATTCACAACCACCGTAATAACGCTTGCCAGGATAGCCTTCCGCATATTTGTTGGTCAATAGCGAACCTTGAGCTTCAAGCACCCGCGGACTGGCATAGTTTTCCGAAGCAATCAGTTCGATATGTTCTTCTTGTCGCCGCGCCTCATTATCTATTGCATCATTGAGTTCAGGATCAAATTCAGCTATTTTCATTGATTTTGAAAACATTTTCACAGCTCCAATGGTTAATTATACGCTTAGTAATACCTGACTTGAAAACAGTATCTCACCCAGAAATAATATTCCCCGCAAGCACTGAAGCCTTTGAGACAAATCAGTTTTCGGTGGCAAAGTATACCGTAAAAGCATAAAAAACCCTATGCATTATTTTCAAGAGAAAAACTACATGGTAGGAGGCCGAGCAGCAGATCAATCTAAACCTTGGGTTTTGTCTAAATTATAGGCGGCGAACCGAGAAAAACGGGGCATCAGGAATCCTGATCAACGACAGTAGAAGTTTAAAAAACACTCAAACGTGCGGCCAAAGCTCAATAGCAAAAATAAAATTATCGATTTTATTTCGAAAGCGTTGTGATGGAGAACGAGTATAGGTCGGCACTGAAAGTCAATCAGCTATATGAAAGCAGGCGAGACCAATAAAATAGATCGGGCATGAAATATCCCCATTTGAGCTAACTTCACTCAGAAATAACTGGGTCATTTCACGCTCAATCCATACATTATTTATCGTGTGGCTTCGAGACTAATTGCTATATTGACATCATCGCCAATCGCAGGAAGACTATACTTCATCCCATAATCCGAGCGTTTTAGCGCAGTGGTTGCATTGAAGCCACAGACTTCCTCTATTTTAGGATTAAATGGATGCTTGCCACAATGAATATGCTCTATATCTAAAACCACCTCTTTAGTCACACCCATAATAGTCAATTTCCCTAACATTTCGGCCTTATTGTCGCCGCTGAATTTCACTGAGGTTGACTTAAACGTAATCGTGGGATATTCCACAACATTAAAAAAATCGGGTGACTTGAGGTGATCATCACGTTTTTTAAACGCTGTATCAATGGACGCTGCATCAATCGTAATATCAACAGAACCGGTACCTTTTGCCAAATCCATGACTAATTTTCCGCTGGTTTTGTTAAAGCGTCCATGCATTTGAGAAAATCCAAGATGATCAATGGTGAACGTAGGATACGTGTGTGTGGGATCGATCTCATAACTTGCTGCAAATGCCGATGAGGCAAAAATAGCAGCAAAAAAAACGGTAACTATTTTCTTCATATTATTTCCTTAAATTAGGGTCAATTATCGCTCTCCACATGGCATCATTTTTATCGCCCCATGAGAGACACCAAAAGCATGACCAATAATATACTAGGTTTTTCTCCATAGATAGTAGAAAATTTAGGAAAAACAATTCAAGTTTTTCGATCAATCAGTTGATCTTTTCTATTGATATTCTCATCAACCCTTTGTACGGTAGCCTGCGAAATTAAGCATGATAGACTCAGCACGGATATAACAAAGAGTCGGTGACCTAAAACTGCCATGACATTCATCAAAATCACAGAACACGAGCAACGATCGGGATCATGTATATTGTGCAAAAAATTTTGGCAGCATTGCTAACATTTGATGGCGACTGAAAAAACGATCCGCTCTCGATAAACGCATGTCTTGTTGCATTGCCTCATCACCATTAAAACAAAATACCGGCAGGTTGATTTGATATTGCATGCGAATTAAGCGCATGACATCGAGTGGATCATAGGCTTCGACTTCATCCAGGTCCAATAATAAAAATCGATACAACAGCACCTCATGCCAACCACCTAGACTGTCCAACTCTGTTTCAATGTGCATTTGCCAAGGTTCATGGAGCAGCCTGTTTAATTCATGAATCATACTCTGATCCGTTGTCATCACAATAAAACGTTTTAACAAACGCGTTTCAATGGTCTGTTCTGCCACGTTAATTAGCCTCTGTCCGTCTCATCATTTGGTCGCTCCTCCGTTTGATAAAATTTGTCTAACCAAGCTAAGCGTACGACTTGATTAAATTGATGAATATCGAGTTTTTTGCCGTATTTATATTTTCTTATGGCGTGACCGGATTAAATAGATACCTTTTTTAGAGGTTTTTGCCTTGCTTCTTCATCATCGATAGCATCGAGTAAACTATCTTGTTCAAAATG
>VAPK010126670.1_pt1 | contig 16369 bp, 10 predicted proteins | sample 3395031 | NCBI WGS metagenome assembly VAPK01 (sample SAMN08290443, study PRJNA428436) | hydrothermal vent metagenome | isolation source: Deep-sea hydrothermal vent chimney 1 | place: Pacific Ocean: Juan De Fuca Ridge
AGAATTTTATTTACAGGCTCATTTGCAAAAGTGATAAAACCTTCTGCATCGGTTAAAATAATAAGGTCACGTGAATTTTCGAATGATGTTTTAAATAGCTGTAATTCCTTTTTGCCGTTCACTTCTTTTGTAATATCTCTAATTACATTAAGATGAGCTTTCTTGCCTTCGTAATCTATTTCCGTTTTGCTTATTTCCACAAGAAGAGAACTACCGTCTTTACGTTTATGCCGCCAAGGTCCTGTATAACTGCCATTTAAATTTTGCTTATCGTTTGTTGATTCGAGCAACGTTTGAATATCTTCAGGTGCGTACAAATCGGTTAAATCCATTTGTAAAAATGCCTCGCGGCTGTAACCATAAATATTTAATGCAGTGTTATTAACATCAATAAATTTAAGGTTATCAGTTTCATATATAAAAATTGCTTCCGGACTTGTTTTCATTATTAAATCATACATTTTTTCTTTCACTGTTTGTTGTGAAATTTTCTTTTCTTTTTGTCTAAATATCAGAAGATATTTATTTTCGTCGCTGTTCTTTTCACTTATTTTTGATAATCTGACATTAATCTTTGTCAGCTCTTCACCAATTATCAGTTGATGATTAAAATTGATACTTTTATTTAATAATTTATCATTTAATTGAATTTTAATTTTTTTAAAGAGATCAGAAGGAAAAACATTCTTTAAATTTATCGTTCCACTACTTTTTTCAACATTAAACATTTTACTAAATACTTCGTTAAAGAGTTCAACATTAAAATTCTTCTTTAACACAACGGCGGAACCATCCAAAGTATTAATAATATTAGAAAAAACATTGTCTATATTGTTCTCATCTAACTTGTTTTCAATTTCATTTGTAAAACCGATTGTAAGAATAATATTTTGTTCCGCATCCGATATTGGCAACTCAATAATTTGAATCGGTGAATTGTTGTCAAATTTAAAGTTTTCTGAAATACCTTCAAGTACAATTCCATTTAAGGATTTGTTTAAATATTTTGCAGCTAATTCAAATAGTTCACCAACACCGGCATCGAATATACTCTTTGAAGTTTTACCTTCAATCTGCGAAACCTTCAAATCAGTTGATAATGCAAATTGCTTATTGACAAGAATATATTTTCCTTCTGAATCTTTAATCCAGAATGTTGAATTTAATGCATCTATTTCCTTTTGAAATCTTTTCTTTTCTATTAAAGTAAATGGATAAGAAGATTTGATTTTTTCAACAACTCTAATAACATTGGTTTGCTTTAAATTCTGTAAGGCTTCATGCTGAAAAGATTTTATTTTACTTCGAGGTACAAAACTATTTTTTTTATTAACGGTTTTTAATGATACGAAAAAAAAAATTTCTTTCTCAACATTAAAAGGACTTATTTGCAGTATAAAATTAGAACTATCAAACGAAAATTGTCTGCCGAATAGTGTAATATTTTCTTTTACATTCCTATCATTATTTTTTGACTCCAGAAAAACTCGTTCAGCAGTTATAGAATTTTCCCCTTCAAAAATATTAAAAAAGGGAATCCCCTTTTGAACTGTCAACAATTCAGAAGCATTTTGGTTAGCAACTTCAACAATGCCAAAATTGTTCACTATTAACGCAGCAAAATCAAAATGATTATTAATAATGGATTCTATACTTGAAAAAAATGACATATTAATCAGGGATTTGTTGTTATATTTTTAACATTTGAATAATTGGAATAACCTTGTGAAAAAATAGCACGCACTCTATAACTGTATGTTGTAACAGGCTGTAAACCGTTATCGTTATAAAACAGCGATAAAGCTCCGACTTGAGCAATAATCTTAAACCCGGTATCTTGTTCCCAAACAAGTTTTCGTTCAATGCTAAAGCCTAACTTTGAAGTCGTTATATCCGTCCATGTAAGTTGAATTGAATTACTCCCTGTAGCTCCGCCATTCAATACTATATCATTAGAACCTGAACTTCCGTTAGTACCAACTTCATTGGAAAAATCGGAGACTAAAACATCACGGGCGGCACGAATTTTAAAATAAAAAACAAGTCCGCTATTAGGTACCGATACAACATCCGCAATGGTCTTTGGAGCAAGTGTTTTAAATAACTGATATTGCCCTGAAGAACCATCCTTACGCCAAATTTCCACTCTATCTTCATCACTGGAATTTAGTGTCCAATTAAGCAAATAGTTTACGTTTTGTGTTAAAGTAGAAATTATTAAATCCGATGGAGCTGCCGGAGGTAAATCAGGAACAAATATTTGTGCCTCATTTGAATAATCCGTATCAAAACCGAGTGACGTATGATGCTTTGCCCGATAAACATAAGTGGACCCCGGCTCTACTGATTGATCAATAAATAATCCTACGTCTGCATTAGTAGTTCCAATTTCCTGATAAGTCCCGATTAAACCATCTTTTCTTTCAATAGATGTTCCGGTTTCCAAAAAAGTAATGTCAGTCCAACTAACAGTAACAAACTTTGTAGTCGAATCAAAAACAGCAGTTAAATTCAATGGCGGAGGAATGTCTTCAGCTAATGTAGTTACATTTACAGGGTTTGACCAATTGCTTTCGGATGTTGAAGTAAAAGACTGAACTCTATAACTATACGTAGTTGATGCACTCAAATTTTTGTCAGTATATTCTTTAGTAGTAACAATGGCAATTTGTGAATATTGCGTTGAAGTCAAATCCGATCTCTGAATTCTATAACCGAGTTTTGCAATTGCATTATCGTCCCAAGTTAAATAAATTTTTGTTGCACCTAATACAGTTGCTTTAAGGTTTGTCGGAGCTTCATCGGGTTGATCGGCTGTACTAACCTCATTACTAAATTTTGATCGTCCGTATTTATTTTTTGCCGAAACTTTATATATATAAACAACAAATCTTGAAAGTCCATCATCATTTACACGTTGGGTGTTAGCTGCATAAGTTCTATATGGAGTAGAACCATACTCGCCATTTGAACCTTCTTTTCTCCATAGTTCATAAGTAACTTCATTGTCGGCGTTATCAACCCATTCAAGACTGGCTGAAAATGTAGTTGAAGTTCCGCCTAATTTTGCCAAAGTTAAATCTGTAGGAGCATCGGGTGGCGTTCTTTTTTCAGTAACAAAAAGGTTTGACTGAATTTCGCTGGTTGTAAAAACATTACTTTTGGTCGCAACATTTACAAAATAACTTACCGTAGTATTAATTAAAGACGAATCTATCCCAAGTGAAAGGACAGTGCCGTTTAAGTTATCTTTTGCCTGAACAATTCTTACAGAATCGCCACCATTTAAAATAATTTCAAAATGATCTAATGCTGTACCGGCAGGATTTGTAATTTGATACGAGATGGTGTTCTCACCAATTTGAACACTATCGCCGGTAGTTGGATTTGTGATAGTAATACCAACTGTGTCATTTGGGTTGCCAACTCCAGACTGAACACATCCGACAATTAATACTATTAGAAATAAACTTTTTGCTATTGTAAAAAAATATTTCTTGATTTGGTTTTCCATACAAAAGTTAAAATTTTTTTCGTTTTTATAAAAGTTCTCTTACTAAAATAATAAATTATTTCGGCATAGTCTCTATTTAATTAAAGATAATTTAATTAAAAAAAATAATTTATACTTTTTAAAAAGAACTCTTTTTATTCAAAAACTATAATTTTTACCGAAAATTCACTCAACTTTTTTAATGTTTTCAAAATCCACATTAAAAGTTCGTGAATCACCTGAGTCCAAATCATTAATATAAAGATAGAGTATGTAATTTGAAGAGTCGAAATCAAATTCAGGAATTATTGTATTAATAATTTCAGATGAAATTTTAATATTTTTAACCGGTTTATTAAGGTGAACTTCAACAACAAAATTATCTGTTTTTGTTTTTTTAGGATTTGAAACTTCAACAACTATCCGCCGCTTACTTCTTGTTTCGTATCTTATTTCAACACCTTCACGTCTAAACCACCATCTCTTAAGTTCTGCGATTGATGTAATCCATACTTTTTTCTTTTTTAAGTATTTCATTACATCGTCAATCTCACCTGAATATCCAGGTTTTAACTGACCATCGGTATGAACTTTAAACACATATAACCCACCGACAAAGTTTACACGATCAATATCCTCACGATAAGTATAATCCTGAAATTTCTTTTCTGTTAACCCGAATTTATTAATAATTGTATAATCATCACGGGATGTATTTGTAATTGCAAGTATTTGCTTTTCCCCTCTTATTAATTTTTTAGGAACCGACCTGTCTGTAAGTGAATCGGTGATTAAAAAATCCAAATTATTTTTTGCCATTACCTGCAAAGTATTTTCATCATAAAACCCAAAAAGCGGACTAATACCTTTTACGTCGGAACCAATTATTTTACTTAAAGTATCAACTCCCGGCGAAATGTTGGCTAACTGAACTTCTTCGTCATATAGCTTGTTAGTAGTGTCATCTGCACTTTCCAAAAATCCGACATCTGTAATTGCGGCAAAATCTCCGTATTTGGAAAGAGACCTGATAACTTTTGGATGCTGCGCCGCTTCATATGGATCAACAACAAATGTTGCAGGATAATGGCGAGAACTTAATAGTCCGGTTAAATTTTTAATATTACTAAAATCATTTGCAATTGTAGGTGTAAAAATTGCAGCCGATTCATAAGGAGCAGGCCAATCTTTTACATAAGCTGTTGCTTTATAAGTTAACCAATTAATACAACCTTGGAAAAGCCTGTCAAAATATATGTAATCTTCTTGTTTCCCAACTACCGAGTTTAGCTCAAAACCATACCAAACAAAACGGCCTTTGCCATAAGTTCCATAGGAAATTCCCGCACTTTTTTTAATTTCCTCATTTACCAATCCTTTTTCTCGCCTAAAATTATACCAAAAACTGACTTGTGTTGTCCTCGGCTCCAAAATTTCCGCATAAATCGGTCTGTCCCAAGTAGCAATATTCAAAGTAAATCCGGTTGGTATTCCTCCGGTTACGGGTAAATTACCTCGTAAAGTATGAATTTTATATTTATCAATTTTCGGGTCAATTTCACGGTTGAATTTCATTCCGTAAACTTCAGTGAAAAAATTCCAGCCTCTCCATTTTGCTTCATTGGAATATGAAGCAGTTCCACCCGTAGCAAATATACTTCCGCCTTTTTCAAGATACTTTTTAATTTGAATTAATTCAGCATCACTTAATGATTTACTACCCGGCAAAATAATTAATTTGAAATCAGATAACTTTCCGTGCTCAATATCCTGATCATTAATAACATCATAACCAACTTTTATACCTTTTAAAAAAGTTTCCCAAGTATCAACATTATCTTTCAACCAAGTACTACCATCAGGAAGTAAATTCTGCGTATAATTTGAAAATAAAATTGCAGTTGAATGCCCTTTCGTTGAAACTAATTCCTCAATATTCTTTTTGGAAGGTAAAATTTCCTCTACATCATAATTACCATAAACCCCTTGAATGATAAGCAGGTAGACTAATATTCCGGCAACGAGAAGAACTAATCCACTCAGAAAAATAATAAAGTAATTTACCTTTAATCCTTTTTTCCTTTTTATTGCCACAATTCCAACCCTCTAATTTCTTTTAAACGAAATGAAAAATATTTTTATCTCCAACGTAAAGTATCTTCTTCCTTTTTTTGTTCTTTTGTTGCTCGAACAAATCCTTCATTAGTATAACGCATAAACTTTTTCCTTTCCGTAGTTTCCCTTCCTGCTTCGACAGTACCCTGAAAGTTTGTTGCCATTGGAGCTTGACGCTGCTCCGCATAAGTTGGCGCAACATTTGTCGGAGATTGAGAATACGTAGGACGCAAACCAGGGTTAGTTGCTGCATTAGACTGTGTTGCAAAAATTGGTTGCTGCTGGTATTGCTGAGCGGTTTGACCTGTTGAATAACCTGTGCGATAACCTGTTCCTGTTTCGGCAAACGTAGTTCTTGTTCCCCGCTGTTCTGCCATTAACGGAGCAGGAGCAATCATTTCACCTGGAATAGCAGCAGGTTGTGAAGCCTGTGCAATTTTCCCTTTTCTTTCACGTATCTTATATAATATGTATGCACCCACTGCAAGAACAAAAGTTGAAATTGTTGCTACAAGAATGATTAATGATAGTATCGGTATTAGTTCCATTTTATACCTCTAAGTAATTATTTAAATTTTTATTAAGCCGCCGCTTCTTTAGCAGCAGTTCCTCCGGAGGTTTTACCTGCCGGACTTCCTGTTCGTTCTAATTTTCCCCAAGTCATTTCAAACCCGAGAAATTCCTCAACGGTTGCCATCGCTTTTGTTATATCAATCAACAAAATAAAGACTAACCGGTAAACCAATGAATATAAAACTAATCTGAAATCTTCTTTTTCGGATGCGACACAATAAACCGCCGCCATCATATCTAAAATTAATATTCCAAACCACCAAAAAAACACGAGTGCTGACATATCATAAAATATAGCTACAAAAATGAAGAATAAGTTTGAAAGAATATTCATTGCGGGCCACAATAAAGCTTCATAAGCCATTGACCATAAAATTAATGTTAAATTAAAATTAACTGTGGGATTATAAATATGTTTTCTGTGCTTTCTAATTGCCTGCAATATTCCGCGAGTCCAGCGATAACGTTGTTTCAATAGCTCGTACAATTTTACCGGTGCTTCTGTATAGGCAATAGCATTAGGTTCGTAATTTATTTTCCAATTTTTCGCAAGTATTTTCAAAGTAAGATCGGCATCTTCGGCAAAAGTATCGCTTGAATAATATCCGGCATCACGCAGTGCGGTTTTTCTAAAAATACCTATGGGACCGGGAATAATATTCACCGACCTTATAAAACCTTGAGCACTTCGCGGCATATTTAATCCTTCAATATATTCCAACGCCTGAAGATCCGTAAGCATTTTTCTTCTGTTATCCACTTTTACATTTCCGGCAACTGCACCCACGTTGGGATCAACAAAATGGCTAATTCCCATCTTTAAGCTGTTTACACCAAGCTGCGAGTCACCGTCCATACAAACAACAAATTCAGCTTCCGAATATTGTATGCCGGCATTTAATGCTTTTGATTTACCACCGTTTGGTTTATTTATCAATGATATTTTCACAAGTGAGGAAGTACCTTGTTTATAGCCAACCCACTCTTCAGCAACTTCCGCAGTGTTATCGGTAGAACCATCATTTACAATAATAATTTCATAATTAGGATAATCCAACTCAAGTAGTGATTCAATGGATTTTGATAAAACAATTCCCTCATTAAACACAGGAACAATTATAGAGATAAATGGGAAATAACCTTCTTTGTTTTCAACTGTATATTTTGTGATATATAGATAAGCAAGCACTAATATTGAGAAATATCTAAATAATAAAACAAAAAGAAAAATTACAAGAGCTACTATGGATGCATAAACCAATAATCCATTTATTGATAGAATGGTTGAAGGCAATGTAAAAATAATAATAAGAATTAATATTAAGGATACAATTCCGGAAATAAGAATGGTCCTAATTTTTTCATGCCCAATATCTCTAACCGGTGGTTTTACTTCCCTATTATCAATTGCTATTTGATATTTTTCTATTTTAGTTTTTTTATCCATTACAAATATTGGTTTAGTTTAGTTTACCAATTTTAATGCCACAATATAGTTTGAAAATGACACTATTTATTACTTATTTACTTCCATCACTGTTAGATAATGATAATTGTCTCACTTTATTACAAAAGCCTTATTAATATACAAGAATATTTAACTCATTTCAATAGAAGACCTTATAAATAATTCTTAAAGTTAATTACTATAAATACCTTTCTAACTTACTGTTTACAAAAAATATAGTTAATAAATTGTCCAAAATGCACTTATATAAAGAGAGGTTGAACTATATCCTGCAAAATCCTGAATAGAATTGCTATAGAATCCATTTGCAGCTAATCTTAACCGTTCATTAACATCATACAATAAATTAAAGTGTGCATCGCTTACAATAAAATCACTTGAAGGAACATACCCAACTTTTCCGCCAACTGTAAGATTCCATTGTTTATCTTTATATATATCCCATTCTCCCCAAATACTGTGTGAAACAAATCTTTGCGGAGTATAATAATAAACAAAATCATACTTAAAATCAGAGAAATAGTATTCATAACCAACCGCAACAGTGGGTAAAAACTTTTTACCGATTCTCAACATTAGATTATTACCAATATTATCAATTATTGTTGCTGTTTTATCAGACCAAATTAAATCATACATACCATAAAACTGCAAACCGTACGGATTTTTGTAATATCCGTCAAGCTTTAGTAAATGTCCTATTAATCTTGTTCTTACTAATTGAGGAGAATAAAGTATTAATGCAGCATCAGTTTGACTGTACTGTGCTGCAATTCTGTAATGATCTTTTTTCTCTCTCATTAATAATCCTTCATAATAAGGAATATCTTTTATGTACTTTAATTTGGTAATACCATAACCGAATGTTAGCAAAGTATATTTATCAAGGTTGAAATTAAGTCTGCCCTTTAAAACCGTATAATCAATAAAATCGTTTGTATTACTTACTCGCCCACGATACCACGAACCTGTAATAGAAATATTTTTATAAAGACCGACTTCTAAATTTATTCCGCCGTAGAGTAATTGAAAATCCAAATTATCCCTAAAAATATAACCGATTGGATTAACAATAACATAGGATAATAAATAATTTAACGGATCATTTTTATCTCGCGGAAGCCATCCTAATCTATCACTAATATTAAAAGAATCAGGCGCAACCGCTTCAAGACTTGTGTAAATATCTCTTGCATTGTCATAATCCTTATTTGCCAAATAGGAATCGCCAAGATAAAGTTTGGTTTCAATGTCATTCGGGTCTTCTTCGGATAACTTTGTAAATTCATCAAGTGCTTTAACCGAATCACCTGCAGCGAGGTACATTTTTGCCAATTCTTTATCTTTGTCCACATCATAATTTTCTGCTAACTGATTTTCATATATTGGAATGGCATCTTCATATTGTTTATTTGCTGAATAAACACTTGCAAATTCGTACATAAAGTCAGATGATGGATTTTCCGTACTATCCATATATTCTTGATAATATGGAATTGCATCTTCATAATTCTCCTCTTTGGCCAACTTTCTTCCTTCATTTAATTTTGTAACTATTGCATCTGCTTGCTCTCTTAAAGTTTCATTGGTCAATAACTCTTGCAAATGTGTGAGGTCTTCATTTTGCGGGGCAAGTGCAGCTACTCTGTCGGCATATTCCTTTGCCGCATCAAAGTTATGTTTTTGAAAATTGAGCATTCCTAATGCCAACAAGCCGTTTACATCATTTGGTTTAGAATTAATGAAATCTTCCAAATATTGCTTTGATTTATCTAGATCGTCGTTCATCCAAACACCAAGTTGTCCGGCTAATAATTTATATTTAACTGTTGCCGGGTCTTCATCAACAACTTGTTCAATTTGTGTTTGGGCTTCATCAAACCTTCTGTCATACGCAAGAATTTTAGCATATTTAAATCTTAGCTTCGTATCATTTGGTACCAAATCTAAATATTCACTTAATATTTCCTCAGCATCCGAATAATTTTCTTGTGAGGCATAAACGTTAACCATTTTTCTGACTGCCGATGAATCAGTCGGATCTTCTTTTAATGCCGTTTCAAAATCATTCAGACTGTTATTTAATGTGGTTGTTCTATATTCGTTAATTTTTTTCCACAACGATTGGTATTGGGTTGTCTCTTCATAGTTAGGTTTTAAGTACTGAATTTGGTCGTAAGCTTCAGAATATCTATTTGCATCAATCAATTCTTCAATAAGTAAAAATCTTGTATCATCATCATTGGGATTGCGCTTAATTTTTCTGTAATCCCTATCAATCGGATACACTTTATTACGATTACGTCTGTTTCTCTCCAAATCCCCTTGCTGGTATTGCGTTACGTAAGCCTTGTCTGTAGCAAGATCAAGTCCGTCTTGGGCTTCTTTAAAAAACGGTTTAAATCCAAGTGCAGTTTCAAAGGCATTTTTTGCATTATTTCTTTTTCCAAGCCAAAGAGTAAAATATCCGTAACGGCTCCAGAGCCTCCAATCACTAGGATAACGGTTAACAAATTTTTTTAATATTTTTTCTCCTTTTACAATGGAACCGGTTTTTGCTAAAATTATTGAATATCTTATAATTTCATCCGGTGAAGCGTTATCATCACGGGCAAGATATTTATCGTACCAAATTTCGGCATTCTTCCATTCCTCCAACCATCTATACGATTTCCCTATTTCCAAATAATTAAACGCACGAGAAGGGTCAATTGCTATTTCTCTTTCAAAACCTTTAATTCTTTTTCTTAAAATTTTATGCCAAATTGTGATTGTTCTACTTAAATTCTTCCTATATTCAGTATTATCAGGTTTTAATTTAATTGCTCTTCTAAAATCAAAAATTGCATTAAAATATTCAGTTCTTTTCTCAAAGCTCAAGCCGCGAAGATTGTAGCCCTCTGCTTTTCTACCATTTGCAGCAATGTACTTATTTAATAAATCAATGGCTTCGCCAAATCGACCTACCTGCATTTTTTGTATTGCTTTCCTTTTTAATGTTTCACTTTTATTTTGAGCAATTGTTAAAGAACACAAAAAACAAGAAATCATTGCTATATAGATTAGTTTTTTCATTATTCTAAAAAGGAACTTATGGTAGCATAATTGTTGTTTTTAGATATGATATCTAACAAAAGTGTCTCGGCATCAGTGATTTCCTCATTTACGGTTTTACTGCTAATCCAGATATGAGAATTCACCTTGTTAATGTTTTCCTCATCTTGATTAGACAAATTAGCAACAATATTTGATATCAAATTATCAAGACTTTTATCGTTAGAGCGAACTTGCAGCACATAAAAATAATCTTCATTAAAACAAAATTTATCCTTCTTTGCTAATGAAGATGAAATGGTTGTTTTAAATTGTGCATCAGTTAGAAGTCCACTTTGATATATAACCGAGTCTAATTTAAATGCAGTGAGATTAAACATTTGCCCGGTGCTTTTATATAGTGCAATTTGATTATTTAATATTAACTTAAAATCATTATATGAATAGATTGGTGATTTAAATTTATTGGAAATCGGTTGCTTACTTTCATCAAGTTTGTTTTTTCTAATCTTTTTTACTAATGGTACCGGTTTTGATTTTTTTTGGGGAGTTTGTTTTTTTTCTGCACCAACAACTGTAACTCCCATGAGAGGTTCAATTCTATAATTAAACTCAAACTGCCCTTCTGTGTGACCAACATTTGGAACAATTTCAAGTGTTCCGCCAAATAATTTATTTCCGATTTTATTCGTTGATTTCTTTAAGTAAAAAACTCCGGTAACATACTGAATTATGGTATTAACTAATGCTTCTGCTTTTTCGGTAGCAGGTTCGCCTACAATAAAAAGACTTGTAATATCTCTTTCTTCTACAGCTTCAAGAGAGCTCAAAAAAGCATCCCTCAATGCATAAATATTATTAAACCCAATATATGGTGTCAATTCATCAAATACTATTCTACTTGGTTTGTATTGATTTACAACCGTAATTATATCTTTAAAATAATCGGAGAGGTATTTATCGTGATTGGGATAATTATAAACCTCTTCAGGATTTCCAACTCTAACAACTATTATCCTATTACTGTTCATATAGGATTGAATATCAAAATTTAAGGAAGCGGCTTGAATCATCAAATCTTTTGGGCGCATATTAGTAAAATAAAGACAAACTTCCTTTTCTTCGGCAGCTTCCAACGCAAATTTTAATCCCATTAAAGTCCTACCCGATTTTCGAGGACCGACAATGAGATAGCTTCCGCCCCTATATATTCCGCCCCAACTTTTATCAACAAAATCAAAGCCCGATGGTATAATTCGTATTTTATTACTCATAACTTAATCCTTTTATTTCCCCATATAAAATCAATTTTAGTGCCAAGAAATAACGTCCTATGTTATTGTTTTTACTTGAGTTAGCATTGTATAGTTAAGTACAATACTTTCTCAAAATAAGATTTGCCTTAAAAGAGATTCAATATGAGACATTATTTATAGTTTAATAGTGAATAATAAAATGCATTGCTGCTAAATTCACTATTATCTAAATAATTCTATAATTTCTTAATTTCTTGAAAAGTATCCCATCACAAATATTGCAGTTGCATTTGCTGAAATAGTTGGCTCGTTTGTGATAAAGTCCATTCTATCATCACGGTAGTAACATTCTTTGGTTTGAAATTTTTTGTACTTGTCAGGCAACTCAAATTTTATACCGCTGCTATCTAGTACTGTCTTATTAACGGGTCCTGCTGCAAATCCGCCGGGTAATTTACCACTATTAAAATATGCTACTTGATGATGGAATGATTTTGTAAAATTTGTACCAAAATTGTAAACAAAACTGATTCCCCACGGATTTCGACCTAAGATAAAATCCCTCTGGATTACTGCCATTGAATCATATGTAGTTTTGTGAGTCAACTTTTTCCATAAAACATTTTGAAGAGCAATGCCGAGTAAAGTATTATTTGACCCCCAATATAGTCCTGCACCCTCACCGAATAAATTATTTTCATATAGACTTTTAAATCTTTTCAGATTCTCTTCAATTTTATTTGCAAATTGACTGCGGTACTTAGCAATTTTGTAATCGGCAAAAGCATTTATGTCTCCCCAACTCCACCAGTAGTCAGAACCGGCAAGATTACCGTATCTCAATGCATCTTTATAATATTTCTGTTGTTTTGTAACATTATAAAGCTCAATAGCAGCAAGTGCAAGTTTGCCAAGATAGGATTTATCAACATAAACTCCGGTACCGCTAGAATCAATATCCGGCACATCATTTCTAATATCATAGAATTTGATAGATGTATTCAAACACTTATCTGAAAACGCATAATAACTAAATTTTTCAACCCATATTTTAGCACCGAGCGCTAAAGCAGCAGAATAAATTCCAATTAAATTTTTTCCAATTCCCAAAAATGCAGGACGGTCAAATGTTAGATTATCATTTTCCGGCAACCGCCATCCAACGTCGTGATCTCTTAAATCCTGTATCTGAGTTACCAACATTTTATCTTTATAGTTAGCTCTTAACAACCAGTCCAATCCAATTTTGGCTTCTTCAAGAATATCAGGAACACCGTTATTGTTATAATCAAATCCAAATTTAATCGGATCAAATTCATAGGAGAATAATAATGTGTAAGTAGCAAAAGCAGTTGTATTTAAAAACTTAACATAATCCCCTGCATCATGCCAACCGCCTGTTAAATCCATTTTTTTATAAATATTTTTTTTGCCATCAATAAAACGGGATGCATCAGCAATATGACAAACATCGTGCATTTCAGGATTAGTATAACCACATCTTTGTACTTTAAAAAATTCGAGTAGTTTTTTTACAATCGGAGTGTAAAGGTTATTCCCTATCATGAAAGGAAAGGATTTAACTCCGTTAATTTCAATATAATATTTACCTATACTATTTAGTTTTGTAATATCTAATTCATATGAATAATTAAATTTTGCATATTTAACATTTTTTGTTTCTAATTTACCGGAAAAAACTATTCCATTGGTAGTAGCACTTTTAACTAAAAATAACTTTCCCGTTAAGTTCTCATTCGAAAGTACTATTCCCGATTTAGAATCACTCGGCAAGTACCCGACTTGATTTAATCGGATGTAAACATCATGAACTATTTTACCATTCATACTTATCACAAAGAGTAAATTTAAAATGATTATATGCTTAATAAATGTTTTAATTTTCATAAATTAAATAATCAATCTTTAATTATTTTTGAAGAATTATGTTTTTTAGGATATGTAGTTCTAAAAACATAATCCCATGCAGGAGAGCTAACACCAAAACCGAGTTCATCATATTTGTAATGGTGTATGGAATGATGGTCTTTTAATTTTTTCCAAACATTCCCTTTAAAATTAAAATGATGAATTGCATAGTGCGTAATATCATAAAACAAATATCCTGTTAAAAATCCGGCAAAAAACGGATTTACCGAAATGTTTCCGACAGTATAGAAAAATAAGAAATAAAATATTGTGGACAAAGGAAAGCTAACAGAAGGCGGCATTACAAGCCTTTTAGAATCCTGCGGATAATCATGGTGCACACCATGAAATATCCAAAATATTTTTTTCCCAATTTTGGACTTTGCATGAAAATGGAAAAGGAACCTATGAAGCAAATACTCCGTAAAAGTCCATATTCCAATACCTCCTAAATAAATTAGAATAAATTTATCAAAATGCATTCCCAAATTAAATCCTCGATACACAAAAAAGGAAATCAAGGGAACGAATACCCAAAGAGGCATTGTCCAATGAACTTTGGAAAATATCTCCAAAAAGTCGCTCTCAAACATCCTTACTGATTCATCTTTATTTGATACATATAATTTTGCCATAAAACTCTCGTTTCACTTTATTTAGTAAATGGATATTACATTTAAATTTGATGAATAAATATAAGGAAATTCACTATTTTTTTTTGACAATTAAATTACTTTTATGAATATTATTAGTTCTCGTTAAAGTGAAAATATTCTTTAAAAATAGATTGAAACTTTTACATTAAATATTCATCATATCATCACTTAATAACAAAATAATTAGGGATTTTTATGGATGTAAAACAACCGAAGGTGATTGTTTTTTCAACACCTACTTGCAGTTTTTGCAATACGGCAAAGAGATATTTAAGAGAGAAAAAAATTCAATTTACCGATATTGATGTTTCACGAAATATGAGTGCTGCAAGAGATATGCAGCGACGTACAGGCCAAACCGGTGTCCCTGTTTTATTAATTAACAATCGACCTGTTGTTGGGTTTGATAAACCAAGAATTAACAGAATGCTTGGAATAAATTAGGATTTCGGAATATTATTAATGAGTCCATTCTAAAAAGTAATATTTTGACTAACCCACGACTTCAGTCGTGGGGAAATAGACTAGAAACAAACTTCCCCAAACGGACTTTAGTCCGTTTGGGGCTTTTTAGAGTGGACTCATTATTAAGTACTTTAAGATAATGTGCTAATCATAAAAATTGTACCGTCACTACAATTTGTTGTTGTGTTAAAGAAAGTTCAATTGCCGCAAACAGAATTTAGTTAGTAATGATAAACTGCTGAAGCAGTTAAAAAGGGGTTTTTCTTTTGTTTTGTTTTTACCAAACTGAAACCAGCCTATCGGCAGGCAGGTTTGGTGTTGTCTTATATAGTATCAAACTAAAGTTGGGTGTTATATTATTACTGAAGTTTTGTGCAGTATTAATTGTACCAACACCACAATTCATTGCAATGTCATTAAGTTAATCGAAACGGACATACTAAGCAATAGGTTTATAAGCCATATAGAAATGCCTTTTAGGTTTGTGCTTTCTAGGGAAGACTCTATTGGGTCTAATAGGCAAAGTATTCATAAAAAAATGTTTATTTAATGCCCTAATAATTTTGGTAATGTTTTCCCTAACAAACAACAGCACTATAGTGTCTTTCATCTTTGCTATTGCTTGCGTCCAGTTTATTTGTTGGACGTATTTATTCTTTTTAGTTCTTTTTTTTCTTATTTCCTCTTGCACCGATGCAGTTAAAATTGAAGTTAAATTCAGTGTGAATATTCGAGCAAAAAAATCTTGTTTTATTAACTCCGGAGATTTGCCGGTAAAGTTTTCCATATCAAGCCTATATTTCATCAACTTGTATGATTCCTCAATAGCCCATCTTTTATGGTATAATTCCTTAAATAATTCGTAAGGATATTTCTCGGTATCAAGCAAGGAGGTTGCAAGGACTTCTTTTTCTCCATTGCCTAAATCAATACATACAAATCTAAGTTTAATTGGTTCTGTTTGCAGATTCATTTTCTCTGATTTAACTTTTGCTTTTGCCGAAGGGCTAATCTCTATAATTTTCTCTTTCAAGTTAGACGAAATAAGTTCTCTTAAAGCATTCCATGACTTAGTCTTTATCCTTGCACAAAAATTTGTTCCTTGTGAAAGCAATAAATTAAACAACCAAAAAGAGCCGTAACCCCTATCTAATAAAATCACATCATCTCTACTATTTGCTGTCTTAATATGTTTTGCAGCCAAATCTAATTCACCGACTGACAAAGGCGAAATAATACTATCTACGGTTATCTTATTTAACCCGGATTATGCAATAGAAACTATAAATTACGTGTAAATCTCTACTATATAATAAGTTAAAGAAATTGTTAACTTAACCTTTTCTAATGCTATGCATTA
>VAPK010138399.1_pt1 | contig 16363 bp, 17 predicted proteins | sample 3395031 | NCBI WGS metagenome assembly VAPK01 (sample SAMN08290443, study PRJNA428436) | hydrothermal vent metagenome | isolation source: Deep-sea hydrothermal vent chimney 1 | place: Pacific Ocean: Juan De Fuca Ridge
CGGTTACATTATCTAAAAAACAAGAAACAATTTTAAAAACGATCAATCGAAATTTACTGAAGATGTAATGTAGTGTATAAAATTAAGGACGAATTAGGGGAATTTACGGTTTCCAAAAGTGGTACGTTTTTCTACAATCATAGTATTATATACCCGTAGCGTTTAAGATTTAGGCTTTATTGCGGCTCTATTTTTGCCCTGATGGTGTCGTCTAATGCACCTACTGTTGGTGTCAAGACAAAAATATACCTCGCACTGAATACCTAAATCTCAACCGCTTTGGGTATATGTAGGATATCATTAAAATATGAGAGCGGGTGATGTCATTATTGCTGTGACAGCGGTTGTAAATAATATGAATCTTATTTTCTAGCAATGCAAAATATTTTAAAGTTGTGAATGAGTGATCGCTCAAAAATTTCAGACCATGACATCCATCATTAGGTAGCCCATTCCTTGGCGATTTCACTATCAATAACCCCGGCTTTACTATTGAACTCAATCTCTCAGTTCCCTGCTACAATTTTCCGGCGGATCATTATCATTGATACCAAGGCCAAAGACGCCCCGGCTATAGCGGCAGGGAAGAGTACGGTTGTCAGTGAATAATACTCCAATGCCATGATGGAAATTAAGTTACGTGCCATAAAAAGTGAGAAAAATAATATATTTTCTTCATGTGGGTAAGAGTATGCCTTCCGTACTGTTGGGCCAAACCCTAGAATGTCAACAGTGGTCAATATAAGTACGGCCCATAATGGATCTGAGGTAAAGTACCAGAATGGTAAGGAAGCCATTGCTGATACAAAGAAAGCCCAATCAGTTTTTGTAATGCGAATGTCTGATTTTTTGATGTACGCCAATAGTGCAACGAAAATCGTTATTACCCCAGACACCCCAATAGGCCAAGCTCCGATTCCGCCGCCACCTTCCAATTGTGCTAGAAAGACGATGAATGAAGTAAAACCCCATATCACCCAGGAAAACACATGGGGCTTTACTTCATTTTTGAGTATCGAGTGAATATATGGAAAAAATGCAATAAACGTGAGCGCAATGGCTGTCGTGCTAAGAAATTCTTTATACATCGTCTTTCAACTGAAAATAACGATAGCTCACAAAAGTTTTCGCTCGCCTAACGTTATGCTCAGCGGCAGGAAAAAGTGGTTGCTTTTTTGTGTGAAATGGAGTTTTCGACATACGAAAAATTATAGGAATATCACCGTGAATTAAATATTTAGTTTATTTAGTGCTAACGATTGGCGAATGGCAAGAGCTAATGTTATATTACTCTAAGTAATTACTTCCCTGTTTTTCGTTTACCCATCATATTCGAACCGCTCATTACGGATTCGCATGAAGCTGAATATGAGGGGCGAGGGAGAAAAACCCTCGGCTACCCGATTTAGACTTTTTTTTAATATTGTAATTCTGATGAAATACATATATCCAAGTACTTACCAATAACATTTTTCATACCATATTCGAGGCACTCAACAGTAAGCACATGACCTATTGATACCTCTAAAATATCACCGATTGTTAGAAATTTAGATAGGTTATTCAAATCTAGGTCATGCCCAGCGTTGACACCTAGACCTAATCGCTGGGCCTCAAGTGAAGCGGCTTGATAATGCTCAAACACCTCTTCATGCTTTGGTGTGTTGAATGTTGCCGCATATTTTTCAGTATAAAGCTCTATTCTTTTAGTTTCTGTATCCGAGGCTAACTTAACTTGATTAACCTCTGGATCAAGAAAAATAGCACTTCTAATGCCCGCTTCATTCAATCTCACACAAGCACGATGAACAAATTCACCTTCTTTTTCTAAATCCCAACCGTGGTCGGAGGTTAATTGCTCTGGACTATCTGGCACTAAAGTACATTGTGTTGGTTTAATTTGTTCAATCAGCGTTAAAAATTCTTCGGATGGATAACCCTCTATATTTAACTCAACCGCTGGATTTTCGGAAAGAAATTTTCCCAATTCAATGGCATCTATTTTCGTTATATGACGTTCATCTTCTCTTGGGTGAATGGTAATACCATGAGCACCTAATAAAGTAAACTTTTTTGAGAATTCAATGAGATTTGGAAAATCGCGCCCTCTAGAATTTCTTAATAGCGCAAGCTTATTCAGATTCACACTTAAAGCTGTCATGGCTAATCCTTATCTCAAAATGACGGGGTAATGACTCAGTCAAGAAGAAAATTTAGGCGTTCATCGGTTTTTGATGGGGTGATTTCAAGAATTTCCGCACTAACAATATTTTCTGCGACAAATGGATCACCATCTACCCTGCGTTGAAGGTCTTGCAGTGAGGTATTATGTGCGACGATACTCCCTCCTAAATTAGGCTGAAGACTGCCAGCTAATAAAAATACGCCGTCATCAAAACCGAGCTTAATCCATTGTTTGTGGCCTTCCATGAATTGGCCAGCTTGGCCTTTATTATCAGAAAATTTAAGTAGTACGATAAACATTATATTTTTTCCCTGTCAATCGATTGAACGGGTCAATTTAGCTGCCCTAAAGTCCAGTATAAATTTATACGACTGACAGCATGGTGTCAGTCGTTAACCATTTCTTTTGGAATCGTTGGGGAATATTGATGAAATTTCGCTGACCCATAATATCCGAACCACTCATTGGGGGTCGCATGATGGTTGGTGTGGAGACCGAGGGAGAAAACCCCTAGGGCGCATTAACCACTCATGGGTGTACATAGCTCAAGCAAAATACCAGAAGGACAACGCACGTAAGAAACTATTTGCCCCCAAGGTTTCGTTTCGGGTGCTTTCAACTCCGAGGCGCCAGACTCAATTGCCTTATTATGGGCTCTAGCTACATCATCCGTAACTAGAGCAATTTCGACACCGAGCGGTTTTTCAGACTCAGAAGCGCTCACATAGCCACCCTGAAAGTTTGATTTTCCCAGATCATGTGAGGCAAAAGACAAGATTGTTTCACCCGTATCAAGCTCACCATAGTCTTTTTCTTCGGTGATAAATTTTCGTTTCATATCGAAGGCTTTTTCAAAAAATGACAAAGTCTCATCGACGTCTGAAATATAATTAATTGTATATCCAAACCTCACCATATATTAGCTCCTAAGTTTTTACTGCCTTTGCCACAAAAATACCGACATTTTTTGTATCGATGTCTTGCTTTTCAACAATATTCAAGTGCCTTCTTTTCTTCCCTTTGCCTTCAAGCATTCCAGAGGGATCGGGTAAATCCGCGCCATTACTAAACTCAATAGAAATATGTTCTTTGTAGGGAAATATACCACCTATCAGTGAATTAGACAGGTTAAAAACCAACCCTCCATATTTTATATCCTCAGTTAATTTTTGATTAGCACGGAGGAATATTCTCCTTATTAATTCGATTATCTCCAGCTTGTCAGGCGATGTAGATTGCAAATCATCCATGAACTTATTTACCTTTTCATTACCTGAAAATTTCATATGACCTCGATATCGTGGTGCTCCGCTTCTAAAGGAGAAGAATTAACCCATCCACATTTTTTCATTTACTACGGCCCTCTTGAATGCATATCGCCCTTGGTACGCTCAACATGGACATCAGCTGATCGGCTGAAAGTCCCTTGTAGGAAGATCACCGTTAATTTAATATTTTGTTTATTTAACGCTAACGACTAGCACCAGCCGTCGCGGCTTTAGGCGAAGGCTAATTCGCGAGGAGCCGTCTGGAGGACAGAGATATTGCTCCTGCGAGGCCTAAAGTGCCTACTTACGGGCTAATGCAATCTTGAATCGTTTTTTTAGCTACAACGATGCTTTGTTGTAGATCACCGGTATTTGCCCTTTCCATCTGATCCATGTGTCATTGTCTGTAATTAAATCAGCCATAAAGTGACCCATATTAATTTGACTGGTAGTGCCCGTATCGAATATTGCGCTTCTCGTTGGTGAAGAGTGTAGCTCGTACTCGGTAATTTCACTTTCATCAATCAGATTGTCTGGGCGAACTACTGCCCACTCAATGACTTTGTTATTTTGACCAACGTCAGTGCGTAGAAAACCTGCTGCTTTCTCATTGTCCACATGTGGAGGTAGCAATAATCGAAGAAGCAAGATTACGCACTTTTGAGCAAACGAAATTTTCTCAGTAAGATCTAGATTGCTATTACCGGTGGTGTTCATAAGCACAAATAGGATTGACCCCTTTCGTGTGGATTTATCTTGATATGACGATGGAAAAGTTAGCTGATAGTCTTTTCCGACACGGTTATATTAGCTTGGCAGCAAGGCCAACATTTTCATGGCTTTATGTTTTTTAGCTTCGAGTTAATTACGACCCGTTTCTTTGAAATTTTTAGGCTTCTTCGTTTACCATTTTGGACAATTTTTTTGAGTTCCAGTAGAACGTTGGCGATTATGAGTTCTGAACGCGCTTTCTCTGTATTTACAGCGGTAGCTAAGGGAACATTATACTTTAAAGTTTCTTTCAAATATTCACTGACTTCAATTGCGTTGATTTCGGAAAAGAGATTTTCATTTTCGATAACGTGAAGTTGAAACGCTTCTTTTACTTTTTTTAGTGTGAAGTCGCTGTATGGCATTATTTATCTCTATCCGCTCGCTTTTTGATAATAGGTCATACGAATGATTATACATCAAATCACAGGTTCGACCCACTCCCGTTTTATTTAAGGCGTTAAAAGAAGCTCTTTTCGAAATATGAGGAAATATTGGTAAAAAATACACCATTGACTTTGCTTGAATGGCTAGAATAATTTTGGACAACTATTTAATCAGGTTTAAGGGTTGCCGTTGACTGCTATCCAGAATGGAAAGCTGGCGATACTGAATATTTTTGCGACTTTCAGCGTTTCGGTATCAATGATATATAATTGATCATCTGCGGTGACTACCACGTACAACCAGCGATTATCTTTGCTGGTGCGCACGCCATGCGGACCGAAGCCAACTTTGATTTTTTTGATTATTTGCAGGGTGTTGGCATCGATGACAGTGACCACATCATCGGCGATAGCCCCAGTGAAAACCAGCTTGCCGTTGGGGCTAACATCAATGCCGCCATGGCCTTGTCCGACGTCAATGATTTTTTTCATTTGTCCGGATGGTAGATCTAAAACGCCAACGCGACTTGAGGTATCCCGGATAAAGGCCGTGTTGCCATCTTTTGATAGATCGAGATTGTGGGGGCCGATCAAGCCCGGCGTTGGGATAACTTTGACGATTTGGCGGGTATGAGTATCAATGACGCCTAAGCCTGCGCCACCCTGTAAGGTGACATAAGCGATTTTTCCATCATCGCTAAAGCGAATATTATGTGGCATTTCTGCAACGCTGATGGTGGCGACGACCTGGTATTGGTTTAAATCAACGACGCTGACGGAAGCCGCGCCTTCGTTGGCGACATATACTTCTTGGTCATTGGGCGATATTTTTAGTCCTTTGGAAGCTTTGCCCACGGGAATGGCGGCTAATTGTTTACCTGATGAGGCATCAAATACATAAATACTGGCTTGTTTGGGACTGCTTACGACTAAGCGTTTTCCGTCCGAGGTGAGGCTGTTGTATAACATGACAGGGTTGGCTTGCCAGATGGCGGGACCAGCATATTTGGCAATTTGTCCAGAATCTTTTAAAGTTAAATAGATATCTTCTGGAAAAATATTGGCAGCATTGGCCTGGCTGAAACAGCAAAGCGAAAACAAAGCAATCAAGTGTAGTTGGATTTTTTTCATCAGTGGCTCCTTATTAAAAGTAATGTATAAAAATGGATATGTTGGCATTTGTTTTGCCGCCTATCTTATCAAATACAGGGGTGTATTTTTTTGTTTTTAATGTTTGTTAATTTACTCGCTATCTATTCAATCGCTTAGCCTGACTCGCTATTTGTAATGGCTAATGATTGGAACATAATATTGATTGTAGACTGTCGTTTTCTCCCAACATGACTCCGTTGTTTTGATATCGTGCTGGATTTTTCATAAAGTTGGCTGAGAGGTGAGGTGTATTGGGGCGAGGGGGAATGACGACGATTATTCTAATCAGGATTTTTGGGGATGTTTAGAAAAAAATGAAAGCATTTGATGTTGCACAGCAGTTCCATCTGCCAGGTACAGTCATTTCTACGGCGGATTACGGTGAGGGAATCATAAATGATACCTACTTACTTGAGGTCGAGGCGGCGGATAATAGAGTCATTTTGCAACGGATTAACGCCAAGGTATTTCCGAAACCGGCGCTGATTATGCAAAATATGCGAGTGATCTGTGAGCAGGCGCAGAAAAAGGCAGCGATTTATTCGGTATCTGATCGGCGGGATTTTCAACTTCCGCGTATTTATCTAGCGAATTCGGGTGAGGCATATTGGGTTGATGATAGCGGGTATTATTGGCGGGCGACAGCTTTTATTGAACAAACCAAGACCCTTCGCCAATTAGCCAATCTGCAGCAAGCTTATGAAATTGGATTTGCGCTTGGCAGGTTTCACAATTTAATTCACAGTATTGATAAAACCGAATTGCACGATACCTTGCCGGGATTCCATGTGACGCCAGGTTATTTAGCCGATTTTGATGGTAATGTGCATCGACATGAGTCGCTTAGCTGTCGGTCGCAGATCGATTATTGTTTGGCATTTATTGATAGTCATCGGCATTTGGCATCGGTATTAGAGCAGGCAAAAGACGAGTTGACCCAGTGTCCGATTCACGGTGATCCAAAATTGAATAATATCCTGTTTGATGTCAGTCATGATCAAGCGGTCAGTATGATCGATTTGGATACCGTGAAACCGGGTTTGATTCACTATGATATCGGGGATTGTTTACGTTCGGCGTGTCATGTCATGGGGGAAGCGGTTTCAGCTGAGCAGCCAGTGATTTTTGATATAGATATATGCCGTGAAGTATTGAGAGGGTATTTGTCTGAAGTCTATTTTTTGGGCCGTTCTGATTATCGCTTTCTTTTCGATGCCATTCGGTTAATTCCTTTTGAGTTGGGACTGCGTTTTTTTACTGATTATTTAAAGGGGAATCAGTATTTCAAGGTGTCGACGCCGCCGCAGAATTTACACCGTGCGGTGATTCAGTTTAAGCTGACCGCCAATATTGAACAGCATGAATCTCAATTACGTGAAATGATTGTTGATCTGGAGGGTTAGGAATGGGCAGGCAATAATTTCCCGGTTTCGCCTCCCATCTTCCGCTCGTCTTGGCCCGTTCTTCCATCACAAAAGCTCGAAAGAGAACCACTATTCCTGCACTTTTGTTCAATCAGAACGAACTAAATCTGAGCGCCAAACAGGGAGGTTATCACATGCCCATTCCTTAGGAAGTTATTTGATTAAATGTAACCCGCATGCGCTGTACTTTTAAGCTGTTTTTTGATTTATTGAGGCGTCCTTTCAGATCTAACCATTGGGTGCAAAATCCCTGTGTGCTGAAGTACGTTAATTGATTGCGAAACTCCTTGAAATTATTGTATTTCAAGAGATGTTCATTAGGTATTTGTATTTCATAGCAGCAGCGAATTGCTGGCGGGTGGCGGTCGTGCAACAGAATTAGCTTTGGCAGATTAGGCAATGCACTCATGGTGTCGGTGATCCGTGGTGAGTTTTGTGTTGATATCAAGCACGGGCATCAACCATCATTTTCATATCCCATCGTCAGGCGATCTTCGCCTAAATTGCCTACTTTTGGTGACCGATCTTCCGTTACAAAACTCTCCGAAAAGAACAAACGATTACTGCGATTTTGCGTCATCAGACCGGCCAAATCTAGCGTCAAATTTGGGCGCGAAAATCCCACTTTATGCCCGTGCTGAGTATAATAAGCGTTATTTGGGGAGGAAAACTTTAATTGATTAATTAACTTGGGGAGGAATAATGACGGATAGATAGGCGAGGGGACAAATGGCGCGCCCGGAGAGATTCGAACTCCCGACCAACTGGTTCGAAGCCAGTTACTCTATCCAACTGAGCTACGGGCGCAATCGAGCGTATCATACGCTTAATTGTATTGACGATGCAAGTCATTATCGCTGTGATTGGGCTATTTATGTATCGTGTTGTTTATATGTTCGGCAGTGGCTTGGTGGTAGTGGGCATTTTTGATGGATTTTTGTTCGAAATGCTTAAGTCAAGCTGTGGCGGGTGGGGGAATTAGTGAGTGTCAAATGATCCATGGTACGGTAAAATCTGTATGCATTAGGGTATATAATGGCGGGTATTGATTTTTTCGAGTCATGTGATTGCTGAGATTAGGCGGATGAAAAACGTCCTAGAGGTGGTGTGAGTGAAATTAAGTCTTGAAGAATTTAAGTCGTGGAAGAACAAATGCGTGACATTATTAGGTATGTCAGGGGTGGGCAAAACGCGTTTGGCAAATATGTTGATGAATAGCAACTGGTTTCATTATTCAGGGGACTATCGTATTGGTACGCGTTATCTCGATGAGCCGATTTTAGATAATATTAAGCAACAAGCGATGCGAGTGCATTTTTTAAGGGATTTGTTGCGATCGGATTCTATTTATATTTGTAATAATATTACCGTACATAACTTGAATCCCGTGTCCAGTTTTTTGGGTAAGATTGGTAATCCCGAGCAAGGTGGGCTGGTATTGAAGGAGTTTAAGCGTCGTCAAGAGTTGCATCGGCAAGCAGAAATTGCCGCCATGAAGGATGTCCCTGAGTTTATTCGCAAGGCTCAAGAAATTTATGGCTACCAGCATTTGATCAATGATGTGGGGGGGAGTGTTTGTGAATTAGATGATCCCGATGTCATTCAGTTGCTGGCGGAACATACCCTAATTTTATATATCAAAGCCGACGAAGATGATGAACAAGCTTTGATTAAGCGTGCAGAAAACGATCCGAAACCGCTTTATTACCGGGAGAGTTTTTTGGACGAACAACTGAAAGAATACATGAGCAATAAGGATTTGACTTATGTTTCTCTCATCGACCCGGATGACTTTGCTCGTTGGGTTTTTCCCCGTTTATTTAAGGCTCGGATTCCGCGTTATGATAAGATCGTTAAAGAATATGGATATACCGTGACCACGCGTGAATTGGCAACGGTTACCAATGAGAAGGATTTTATTGAATTGTTAGAACAGGTGGTTGCTCGTCAATCATGATGACCGAAGATCGGCTGAGTGTTTTATGTGTGGTATGACTGTCGTTAACCAGACAGAAAAAAGAGAGTTGTTATGAAATGCCATTAGTTGCCCATTCTAAGCTGCCAACATTCGAGCGTCTGAAAAAAGAAGGCGAGGCGTTGCTATCACCTGGTCGGGCGATGCATCAGGACATTCGTGAGTTGCATATTGGTATTTTGAATATGATGCCCGATGGTGCGCTGACCGCGACCGAGAGACAGTTTTTTCGATTAATCGGTGAAAGCAACCAGATTGCACAGTTCTATGTTCATCCTTTTACCTTGCCTGAGCTGCAAAGAAGTGTGCAAGTGCAAGCGTATGTAGACAATTATTATGAAAGTTTTGAGCAAATCAAACACCATGGTTTAGATGCACTCATCATTACCGGGGCGAATGTCACCCAGCCGAGTTTAGACGCGGAGCCTTTTTGGCAGCCACTGATTGAGATTATTGACTGGGCATATCATAATGTGACATCCACGTTGTGTTCATGTTTGGCAACCCACGCGGTGTTGCAATTTAGACACGAGCAAAAACGGCAACGTCTATCGGAGAAATGCTGGGGTGTTTTTGAACATCGAGTCATCAATAAAAAACACCCCCTCATTCATGATGTCAATACCTTATTTGATGTGCCACATTCACGTTACAACGAGGTTACCAGACAACAGTTTGAGCAGGCAGGTTTGCATGTTTTGGTCGAGAGTGACGAGGCTGGGGTGCAATTAGCGGTGAGCGAAGATCAGTTTCGAGTGGTTTACTTTCAAGGTCATCCAGAATACGATACAATTAGTTTGTTAAAGGAATATAAACGCGAAATTAACCGTTTTATCCAAGGAGATAGGAAAAACCAACCACCTTTTCCTGATCATTATTTTAGTCCTCAAGCGCAAGCCATTCTTGAAGAATACCAAGAGAATATTATGATTGCCAAACGATCAAATCGTGCGCTGCCTGACTTTCCAGAGCAGCTCATCGCGAATCGATTAAATAACACGTGGCATGATACGGGAGAAGCCATTATCAATAACTGGATCGGTAAAGTGTATCAAGTGACTAATCAAGATCGCAAGTTGCCATTCATGGAGCATGTGGATCCAGCCGATCCGCTTGGGCTGAGTTAGGGAAGTGATTGCGTCGCCCATTCCTTAGGCGATTTATTTGATTGGTAGGCTACGCTTTTTTACCCATTTTTTGCGTATCAACCGACAGGTAGCCTAGCATTTGATTTCGCTTGAGACCTGGACCCTACAAAAAATTTTCTTCAGTCGGCAATACAACAACGTATGCCCTTCTTCAGAAAAATCCTTGTGAAATTAATTTGTTCGCGATGTTTAAACGCGAGTCTGTCCAATGTCGATAGCAATATTTTTAATCAAAATTTCGATCAGACTTCATTTTTTCTTTTTTTGACAGCATTTATCGCTAAATTTTAAGGAATGCACGTGATGACTCATGAAACTTGGGAGGCGTGATGGGGCTCAATAATATATCAAAATTTATTAACCCTTCCCCTCGAATTAAGAATCGGATGCGATTGTTTTATCTTTTGCTAAAAACACCTCATAATATCAGTGTGGACTCAAGTACTATACTCAACGGCGTGACAAGAATTGTGGTGGGTAAAAATACGAAAATGAGTCGGCTCGTGAGCATTTATGCGGGAAGAAAAAACAGTCTAGTACAAATTGGAGACGAGTGTGTCCTCCATCAAGGATGTATTATTAGAACCTTTGGAGCAAGGATTCGTATTGGTTCGAGTTGTTCATTGAATCCTTACGTATCTGTTTTAGGGGGTGGAAATGTGATTATCGGAAACGATGTCAGGATCGCCTCCTATACTATGATTGTTGCTTCGAATCATCGGTATGACGACGCGACATTAAAGATTAAAAATCAAGGTATGTTAAACGCGGATGTGATTATTGGTGATGATGTTTGGATTGGTGCCAATGCGGTGGTGACGGCGGGTGTAGTCATTCATCGAGGTGCGGTCATTGCGGCTGGTAGCATCGTAACAAAAGATGTGCCTGAATATTCTGTCGTTGCAGGTGCCCCAGCCAAAATCATTAAATATAGAAAAAAATAAAAATATCCAGGTTAAATTAGGAATGGGAAGTGATTGCGTCGCCCATTCCTTAAAGTCACGGTTTAGCGGGCACGCTTTAAGCTGCTACGATCGAAATTACGCTCGGTTAAGCCGGTGCGAAATCGGTAATTTTTCCAGGTGACGGTCGTGCCTTTTTGGGTTTGATGATTTTCTATATTCATGATGTTAGCGCGCCAATATCGATTGAGATATTGATGGTAATCTTGGTAAGTCAGCGTTTTTAATAAGGCATTTTTTCGGTCGTAGAAAACAATTTTTATGAGCCGGTATTCTGCTTTGTCGTACCAGGCAACTTGCCGTTGATAACCTGAATACTTATATTCTGGGGTGCGCTCAACGACAAAACAATTTATGCCATCAATGGTTTCATCGCGCAAATATTTGTATTTATATTTTTCTACTTCTTGAGATCCCAGATCCTCAAAGGCAAATTCACTCCCCATAAACGGGCCGGACTTATTGCGTGATGAAATACGTTTTACACGTTTTAAAGCCGGCAAATATAACCATTGATCGTCTGGATCGAGCTTGTGTGAATAGGTCAACATGGCGGTGCCTTTGATATCTCTCGGTTGATTGAAGATCGAAAGAGTTTTGTCTCCATCGTTGTCAACTTCTAGGCCACTAATATGCAGGTGGCGGGTGCTTTTTTCACCGTGTCGGTTGCGTAACTCCATGACCATCTCGGCTTGATAATCTGTAAATCCGAGATCGCGCTGGTCGGCTTCTTGGGCAATGCTCAGACCTTTTTCTTCCGCTGTTTGGGCTTGGCCTAAGGTGATGGAAAGCAGATAAAGACCTAAGATAATGAATAATTGATAGCGCTTTTTGTGACACATGTTAGGTGGTCGCATGATGAGTGTCCTTTTGGTTTTCAATTTTTATTAACAATGGAGGTAAGAGTAGAAAATCAATAATAAGTGCAATGGCGATAGTTATCGCGGTTAACAGACCCATGCCTGAGTTTAATTTGAAACTGGAGAATGTTAGCATAGCAAAGCCGGCAATCAGTACCAGAGAGGTCACCCATAAGGCGGTGCCAACCGTGGAAAACGCATAACGAACAGCGTCAGATGGGCTGTTGCCGCGTTCGTTTCTTGCACGCAAATATTTACTAAGAAAATGAACAGTATCATCGACAATAATACCTAAGGTCATACCGGTGACAACCGACAGTGCCAGGCCAACTTCGCCGACCATTAAACCCCAGGCACCAAAGGCCATGGCGGCGGGGACTAAATTAGGTACCAAGCTGATCAGGCCGATTTTAACCGAACGAAATGCGATAATGAGAATGCCAGAAATGAGCACTAAGGCGATGGTCGTGCCAATTAACATACTGAGAATATTTGTCCGGCCAATATGGGCAAACATCAATGTGGTGCTGGCGCTATCGGTGTGCATATGACTTGGTGTATTGTTTATTAACCAATGTTTAGCGCGTTGCTCAAGTGCCAACAATTGATTGCTTGACAAGCTCTTTAAGGTGGCAGTAAAGCGTGTGGCGGATTTGTCGACATTGATTTGGTTGTTTAAATCGAGACCATAGGGCAGTGACATTTCATATAACAATAAATATTGTGCGGCCAGCTCGCGTTGTTGCGGAAGGCGATACCATTGATCGTCGTCACCGTGCAAGTTCTTATTAAGCCGTTTGAAGATGTCGGTGATGCTGTTGACGTGCAGTGTTTCTGGCTGTTGGCTAAACCATTGCGCAAAGGCCTCAACCTGTTTTAGAAAGGCTGGATCAGCAATGCCGCCGGGGTTTCCCGCATTGAGTGAAAATTCAATTTGATAAATGCCAGTCAGGTTGTCTGTGGCAAAGTCGGTAGCGATTCTAAAATCAACGGATTCATCAAAGTATTTGACAAACTCATCATTTAATTCGTTACGCGGTAAAAAAGCGATCATTGTAATGGCTAGGGCACTGGTCAACCAGAGCAACATCGTTCGACGACGAATCACAAAATTACCCAATAATTCCATGGCTCGAACACCGGGAGTGTCGGATTTCTTGACGCGGACGGGCAGTAACATCATGAGGGCCGGCAGGGTAATAATGGCATAACAAAAGGCGGCCATAACCCCCATGGCGACAATATTGCCGAGATCCCGAAAGGGGGGGGCATCACTAAAGTTCATGCTTAAAAAGCCAATGGTGGTGGTGATGCTGGTGAGAAAGATAGGTTGCAAGTTGACGCGCAAACTCTCAACCATGGCGGATTGCTTGTCGGCACCTTGGCGCATTTGGTAGAAAAATGTGACTAAAATGTGAACGCTGTTGGCAATTGCTAAGGTTAATATGATGTTGGGGGCGGCGACTGAGGCCGGGGTGAGTTTAATGCCGAACCAGCCGGCTAAACCCATCCCGGTGACGATGGCGAAGGTAATGATAAGTACCGCTGCAAAGGTGCCGCTGAAAGTGCGCAGCAATGCGCCCAGTACCAAAATGCTAACCAGGAACATGAGTGGCACCAGGGTTTGCAAATCCTTGCGTGAGGATTCTTCAAAGCTGTAGTCCATGATGACTAAACCGGTCAAATAAATTTTCAAATTCGGGTTTTGTGCTTCGATTTTGGCGGCCAGTTGCCGTGAAAATTGGACCGCGCTATACACGTGATTATCATCTTTTTTGTCTGAAAATTGAACAGTGACATTAACGCCGGTGGTGTGTGAGCTTGGTGAAATGAGACGATTGACGAGTAATGGCTCATTGACGGCGATTTTTTGGGCGCGGGCCAGGGCCGTATCGGTTAATGAGGCGGCCTCTTCAATGAGGTTTTCAACAATAAGATCGTCTTTTTCGGCATAGGTGTATTGGAAATTAGTGATCGAATCGACCCGAATGGAATAAGGCGTTTGCCAGGCTTCTTCGGTGAGTTGTTCGATGCTGGCTAACGTGGCTGGGGTGAATACCTTGCCATCTTTTGGACTAATGACGTAGAGTATATTATCATTTTTTGTATACGTGTTTTGCAGATTTTCAAATGCAACAAGCTGGGGGTTTTCTTCTGAGAAAAATACGCGGTAATCAGTGATAAATGCCAGCTTGGACATACCCGCTGTGGTTGAAATAACGACGATAAAGCTGATGAATAATGCAAGCCACGGGTGGCTTACCAGCCAATTTGCGTACTTTATTTCCTTTGATGCAATTTCCATTGTTTATTTCCGAATTGTTTCAGCTAATTAGTTTGCCAGTGATAAACATTCATGAGTCGCGCCACTGGGCCATGATTATATGGGTAACACGTAATTCCATTGTTGTTAGGATGAGATTGCATGGCAATAAAATCCAAACATTTTGAATACCTTCATTAAGGGGAAAGGCTCGTGCCAACAAGTATAGACCTGCAACAGAAAAGTTTACATGAAGTATTGAACGCATCGGTGGAACAATATGCGCACCGCACGGCGATTAATTTTTTAGGACAGACAACGAGTTTTGCAAGTTTTGGGGAACAATCCGATCAGGTGGCGGCGGGTCTTACTGAGCAAGGTATTGAGCCAGGTGATCGGGTGGCGTTATATTGCATAAACTCTGATCTGTTTGTCGTGACCTATCTAGGGGTAGTTAAAGCGGGAGCGGTGGTGGTGGCGATTAACTTATTGTTAACCCCTGGCGAGATTGAATATATTCTCAACGATAGCGGCGCGAAAGCGATAATTTATCATGAAGTGTTTGCCAATAGTGTGTCAAAATTTCGTCAAAATACGGCTTCTTTGCAATATTATTTCTACATAGGTGAGCATCCCTCGGAGACCGCAGATCGTAAATTTAACACGTTATTATCTTGTGCTAAGACCCCGCCGATATTGACATGTGATACCGAGCAAGATGTTGTCTCGATCATTTATACTTCCGGGACTACCGGCCGCCCTAAAGGGGTGATGTTGACCCATCGGAATTTGGTTAGCAATACCGCGAGTGTGCAAACCGCAATGACTATCAGGCCGGGGGAGGATGTCATACTGGTGGTATTGCCTATGTTTCATTCTTTTGCTTCTACTGTCGGTATGCTGACTCCATTATTGTATGGTTGCACATTGTTACCGGTGCCTAAATTTGATATTAATTTAGTGATGGACACCATCGCTACGGGTAAGGCGAGCATCTTTTTGGGCGTGCCGAGCATGTACAATATGTTATTGAGTAGTACGGATGAGCAGGTGGATAAGTTTTCATCGATACGATTTTGCATCTCAGGAGGGGCTGCCATGCCACAAGCCATCATGAATAAATTTGAAGCACGTTTTGGTAAAATGATTTATGAAGGCGATGGCCCTAGTGAATGTTCGCCAGTGACTTGTGTCAATCCCATTGGTGGATTGCGAAAACCGGCCTCGGTGGGCTTGCCGATACCTGATGTGGCGATACAAATCATGGATCAAGATGGCAAGGTCGTGGCAGACAATAACATCGGTGAGATTTGTGTGCGGGGTCCGAATGTGATGAAAGGCTATTGGAATCGACCCGCAGAAACCGAGCAAGTTTTTTTTGGTGAATGGCTACGCACTGGTGATTTAGGACATAAGGACGAGCAAGGTTATTTTTATATTGATGATCGATTAAAAGATATGATTATTGTCAATGGCATGAATGTGTATCCCCAAGCGGTAGAGGATGTATTATATCAATTTTCTCCAGTACACGAGGTGGCTATTGTCGGCGAGCCCGATGAGTTGCGAGGTGAAATTCCGGTAGCTTATGTGGTATTGAAGCCGGATGAGTCATGTACCCTTGAAGACATTGTTGATTTTTGTCAACCCCTTTTAGGCCGGCATCAACTGCCTAGAAAAGCGGTTTTTATGGCGCAATTACCAAAAAATGCTACCGGCAAAATTCTAAAGCGAGAGCTTCGCAAGCAAGGGGAGTTGGAGCGAGGTATTGATAGTCGTGAGTCAGATTCAGCCTCACGATGAATGCTCCATGCCAAGATAGACGGCGGGAGGTATCGTGTTACCAATCGCACGATCCTATCAGAGCGATGTGCCGACCGTTGAACAATAGGTTAAAGTTACTTTTATGTGTGAATTTATCTAAAACTTAAACCTAATTCTCAGTACATGATTAACAGAAGACATATTA
>VAPK010292843.1_pt1 | contig 16350 bp, 13 predicted proteins | sample 3395031 | NCBI WGS metagenome assembly VAPK01 (sample SAMN08290443, study PRJNA428436) | hydrothermal vent metagenome | isolation source: Deep-sea hydrothermal vent chimney 1 | place: Pacific Ocean: Juan De Fuca Ridge
AAAAAAGCCGATACAAAATGTATCGGCTTTTTGTTTTCTAATGAGTTGGTTTTAGATATATAAACAAATATCTGATTCACCAGCAAACTCAAAGAATGTAGCCGCACCAACGTAGTCTATACCTTCGATGAAATCATTCTTTGCATCAAAACCAAATAACTCAACTGTCATTTGGCAAGCAAGAAATTTAACCTCAGCTTCCTGACACAGCTCACGTAACTCAGCAATGGTAGCAACACCATTATTGGCGATTGTCTTTTTCATTAAGGTTGTTGCAACAGTTTCATATCCTGGAATGTTTGATTGGATAATATTTGGAATATTCCAATTGATGTCTCTAAACCAAGAAGGACCCATAGGCATTTTCATTGGCATACCAGGGTTTCCAAGAGGACTTATTTTTAGATCACTAACATCTTTCTTTAAAAGCTGTAGACCGTAAAAGGTACAAAATACTTCAACATCATAACCTAGTGCTGCTGCTGTAGATGCAAGAATGAATGGAGGGTAGGCCCAATCAAGTGTTCCTTTTGTTGCAATAATTGCTAATTTCTTTGCTGCCATGGTTAACCTCGTAAATAAGTGGTGACTTTGGGGGGAGTCAATAAATTGATATCTGATACCAGATAATCATCCGAATATAACAGAAAACAATAATATACTGAAATAATTACTCGAATTATCCGGATAAAGAATACTAATTAATCGATAATAGAGTTATGACAAGAACCTTAATCCCCTCAGATAGAAAAGCGAAATAGAAGCAGACTAAATTATTTGCGTTAAATAGTGGATAGCTAAGATATAATTACGATATGAGAATTCCACGTTTTTATCAAGACTCCATCCTACAAGTAGGTGAGGAACTTGAGTTATCTGTAACGAATCATCGTCATGCAATACAAGTCTTGCGCCTTAAAAGTGGTGATGCGCTAACCTTATTTAACGGTAAAGGCGGTGAGTATGCTGCCAAAATTGTCGTAGCAGAAAAGCGAAAATCCACCTTTCTCATCGAATCTTTCGACGATGTAAATCGAGAGTCTAATTTAAAAATCACCTTAGCAATAGCCAATATCAAGACGGATAAAATGGATTTTGCGATTCAAAAAGCAGTCGAGTTAGGCGTTAATACAATACAGCCTCTTTACACAAAACGTAGTGTAATTAGAATAAAAGCGAATCGATTAGAGAAGAAGATGAATCACTGGCAGGGGATTATTATTGCTGCTTGTGAACAGTCAGGATGCACGAAAGTTCCTTATTTGAAGGAGCCTGAGAGCCTCGATGAATATATCAAAGAGAATAATAATGAATTTTGTATAGCGATGTTACCTACATCTTCTGAAACCATTAAAGACTTAAAAATACATAGTCCAGTTGAACCAATTACTTTATTAATTGGTCCAGAAGGTGGGTTTAGCACTGATGAAGAAGACATGATGCAGGTAAACTCTGTTCGTGGCATTAGCTTTGGAAAACGTATTTTAAGAGCAGAAACAGCGGCAATCGCTGGGATTACCGCCTGTCAGTTACAATGGGGAGATTTATAGCCTACAATCTCTCAAATACCGTTGCAATTCCTTGGCCATGACCAATACACATCGTAGCTAAACCAAGCGTGGCATCCTTATCTTTCATAATATTCAACAAGGTCGTTGAAATTCGAGAACCAGAACAACCCAAAGGATGGCCTAAAGCAATAGCACCACCATTCAGATTCACCTTTTCATCCATCACATCCAAAATTCCTAAATCTTTTAACACGGGAAGTGATTGTGCCGCAAAGGCTTCGTTTAGCTCAAACACATCAATATCATTAACGCTTAAGCCTGCCTTCTTCAAAGCCTTTTGTGACGCAGGCACAGGACCATAACCCATAATCGCTGGGTCAACGCCAGCTAATCCTAGAGATACAATTTTTGCTATTGGTGTCAGTCCTGCCTCTTTTGCTGCTTCTGCTGACATAATCACCATTGCCGATGCACCATCTGATAATGCAGATGATGTTCCCGCGGTAACGGTTCCACCTTTTGGATTAAAAACTGGGCGCAGTCCTGCTAAAGTTTCAACCGTTGTATCGGGGCGGATGACTTCATCTTTAGTACACATTTGCGGTAAACCATCCGTATCATGTCCCGGTGTTGGCACGATTTCATTATCAAACTTTCCTGCTTCTGATGCAGCATGTGCAAACTGATGTGAACGAGCGCCAAAAGCATCCTGTGCTTCGCGTGTTATGCCATGCTGTACCGCTAACATCTCTGCCGTTAGCCCCATCATATTGGATGCCATCGCTGCATGTTTTGCAAAAGTAGGGTTTAGATCAACACCATGTGTCATCGGGATATGTCCCATGTGTTCAACCCCACCAATGATGTAAAAATCACCATTGCCAGATTGAATACCTTGGGCAGCGGTATGAATTGCTTGCATCGAAGAGCCACACAAGCGATTTACAGTTTGTGCAGGAACTTCATGTGGCAAACGTGTTAGTAATGCCATCACGCGCGCCACATTAAAACCTTGTTCCAATGTTTGATAGGTACAACCCCAAATAACATCATCGACTTTGGCAGGGTCAAGACCTTCATTGCGATCAAATAATGCTTCGACTAAATGTGCCGATAAATTCTCCGCACGAGTTACTCGATACATGCCATTTTTAGAGCGTCCCATTGGCGTTCTTACACCATCAACAACGACTGCATCTCTTGGGCTAAGTTTTGCCATGATTATGCCTCCCCTTTGAAAAAGCTCAGATTATTGGAAGCCATATCGGCTAATAGTTTAGGTACTTTATAGGCTTCTCCTAAGTCAGCATATTTATCCGCCATTGCCACAAAGTTATTCGTTCCTATCGAGTCAATATATCGCAATGCGCCTCCTCTAAAGGGTGGGAACCCAATGCCCCAAATTAAGCTCATATCAGCTGACTCGGGTGAATCAACAATGTTATCTTCAAGACAACGAACCACTTCTAAACAAAGTGAAAGCATCATGCGTTCAATGATCTCTTCATCACTAAACTCATCCGCTTGGCGAATCGCGCTGGATACTTTTGCTACCATTGCGATCGCATCTTTATCCACTTTCTTTTGCAGCCTACCTCTTCTATCGGGTTCATATCGGTAATAACCACTGTTAGACTTTTGCCCTAAGCGTTTCTCTTTATAAAGCACTTCTGTTGCTGAATTAAAGTCAATTTTCATTCGATCAGGAAAGCCCTCTGCCATAACTGCAGAGCCATGACAAGCCACATCCAAGCCAACTACATCAAGTAGATAAGCGGGACCCATTGGCCAGCCAAAACCTTCCATAACTTTATCTATATGTAGGAAGTCTGCTCCATCATTCACTAGTTTTTCAAATGCATTCAGATAAGGGAACAGAACTCGATTCACCATAAATCCAGGGCAATCGTTAACCACAATAGGTTTTTTGCCAATAGCTAAGGCATATGCAACGGTAGTCGCAATAGTTTCATCCGAAGATTTCTCACCGCGTATAACTTCTACCAGTGGCATTAGTGGCACAGGATTAAAAAAGTGCATACCACAAACGCGCTCGGGATGTTTTGTCGCCGTTGCTAATTCGGTAATGGAAATAGTTGACGTGTTTGATGCAAGAATTGTCTCCTTACTCACCACACCTTCTAATTCAGCAAGCACAGACTTTTTAATATCAACGTTCTCGACAACCGCCTCAACCACAATATCGGTATTCGCAACATCACCGTAAGTAAGTGTGGTGTTGATTCGAGAGAGTGTATCCATCATCACTTCCTGCGTCATGATGCCGCGTTTTACACGTTTGGCTAAAAGCTTTTTGGCTTCTTTCATGCCAAGTTGGATTGCCTCATCATTGATATCTTTCATCACAATCGGGGTGCCTTTGAGCGCACTTTGATAGGCAATACCACCGCCCATAACACCAGCACCTAGCACCGAAGCTGTTTTAACTTCTGCTGCAATTTTGGTTAATTTCGATGCTTGTCGTTTTAATGCCTGATCATTTAAAAATAACCCCACGAGGTTTGCTGCAACATCTGTTTTAGCCGCTTTTGCAAAGCCTGCTACTTCAACAACCATCGCTTCATCACGATGTAAATTGGCATGCTTTTGCATCGCATTAAGCATAATTTTTGGGGCAGGGTAATGTGGACCTGCTTTACCTAAAATCATCCCGCGTGCTGTTTCAAATGACATAAGCTGTTCTAGTGGATTAAGCTTAATGCCATTACGTTTTTCATCACGGCGCGCCTCGTAATCCATTTCACCAGCCATGCAACGTTCTAAAAGTTTTAAACCACTCTCATAGAGTTTGTCAGGTTCAACCACCGCATCAACAGCACCTTCTTTAAGTGCATCAGGTGGGCGTTGCGGTTTACCCATTGCAATCCATTTAAAAGCATTATCCAAACCGATTAAGCGCGGTAAACGAAAACTACCGCCCCAGCCGGGGAAAATGCCAAGATTAATTTCAGGTAATCCGACCCGCGACTTGCTTGTCATAATGCGATAGTCAGTACTAAGTGGAAGCTCAAAACCACCCCCAAGTGCCACGCCATTAATGGCAGAAACTGTCGGGAAAGGAAAATCTTCAATTGTTGCAAAGGTCTTATGTACATCGAGCAGACGCTCAGTAAATTCATCATCTGGCATCTTAAACCAGCCAATAAATTCGGTAATATCCGCGCCAACAATAAAATCCTTCTTAGCACTGGTTAACAGTAAACCTTTGACTTCAGAGTCATTACTTAAAGCAGCAACAGCCTCTTTTAATTCTAAAAGAGCGGCATGGTCGAGTTTATTAATTGATAAATCTTGCCGATCAAAGTTTAACTCAGCTCCTCCATTATCCAGTCGCTTTACCGACAAGCATTGTCCTTGAAAAATCATGAATGGCTCCTAGGGATTCCCTTGCTTGAAATTTATTTGTACTTTGAAGAAAAACGAGCGTTCGCTCTATTTTGTAATTAGATAGGCTACTGCAATACAAGTCAAGAAATAATTAATGACAGCTTCGTATATCTGATAAGTGTAGTTCACAAAGAACGAATAGGATGAACGCCTTTATTACTGATCACATCAAAGATTCCATAAGCCCATCTTGATAAGCTTTTGCTGCATTAGCTAGATCTGTTAAATCGTAACCACCTTCCATAATAGAAACAATATGATCATCGCAGTAGGTTTTAGCAAGTGAACCCAATTCATTACCAAGCCAAGCATAATCTTCTGTCACTAGATTAAAGCCTCCATAAGGGTCATTTTTATACGCATCAAAGCCTGCTGAAACAATAATAAGTTCTGGCTTAAACCTATGTAAATCTCCTAGAATTTGTTCATCGAATGCTTCGCGCCAGAGCTTTGCAGATATGCCTCCCTCTAGCGGTATATTACGAATTATGCAGGCTGTTTTATGATCAACCACTTTTCCTGTATTGGGATAATGTGGGTGCTGATGAATGGAGCCGAAATAAAACCCACTCTCATTCATAAGACAAGCTTGTGTACCATTGCCATGATGAACATCAAAATCCACAACAGCAATACGTTTGATTTTATGCACATATTTCGCACGTAGCGCGGTAATGGCAACATTGGAAAAATAACAAAACCCCATTGCTTGCTCTGGCTCTGCGTGATGACCGGGTGGACGAACAGCACAAAAAGGTGCCTCAAACTCGCCAGCTAGTAAATGATCAAGCGCATAGGTACTTGCACCTGCACTACGAAGTGCCGCATTCGCCGTATTATAATCAAGGCTTGTATCATAATCTAATGCAACTTTTTGCTCTTTATCAATGGCTTGTAATATAAGATCGATATGTTGCTGGGTATGTGCCCGAAGCAAATCTTCTTGTTCAACCAAAGGAGCATTGATTTTGTTTGCTTGATCAAAAATATCAAGTACTGCACTTAAGCGTTCGGGTATTTCTTTATTATCTGTAGTTGTTCCGTGAGCAAGGCAGTCTTTGTGTGTGATTAAGGTGGGTCTCATGGCTTTAGTCCTCTAACTCTTTGGTGGAAGTTAATTCTTAGAAGTTTCTGTAAAGCTTATCAGCTTTATTTCATCAAAAATCAATCACTCATAATTTAATGATAATTAATTCATATGGCACCCCACCCCTTTTTGAATAATTGAAGCTATTTTCATTCACAACAATAGCGCTGTTGTTTTTTTTAACACCTGCTATACTTTCGCGCTTGAATCTGTGCCAGTGTGGCGGAATTGGTAGACGCGCTGGATTCAAAATCCTGTTCCTTCTGGGAGTGTCGGTTCGATTCCGACCACTGGCACCATATCTTTTGTGGTACTTATGACTAAAATAAAAACACAAGGCTACTATCTCGAAGACCTCTATATTGGTATGTCGGCAGAGACATCAATGGTAGTTACTGGCGATAAAATTGATAAATTTGCTGAGCTTTCTGGTGACTACAATCCTATTCATATGGATGCTGAGTTTGCAGCAACGACACCTTTCGGTAAACGTATTGCCCATGGCGCACTTTCAGCTTCACTAATTTCTGCTATTCTTGGTAATGATTTACCCGGTCCTGGTGCTATTTTTATTGAGCTTAATATGCGCTTTCGCAAACCTGCATTCATTGATGATGAAATTATCGCTCATGCAGAGGTGGTCGAAATCAATGAAAAGTTTGGTCGTGTAAAAATGAAAGTGTCTTGTAGTGTCAATGGTAAAGTGATTATTCGTGGCAATGCAGGTGTGATGGTTGCTAAGCGCCCACAAGAAGAAAGCTAAGCTGCTTTTACACACAGTAAAACAAGAGTAAAAAATGCAACTGAGTGATTACAATTATACTCTCCCTCCTGAACTGATTGCGCAACAAGCATTAAAAGAGCGCGCATCCAGTCGTCTGTTACATCTCAATAGTTCAACAAACCCTGCCGAAATAAGTGATAAATCCTTTAGTGATATTCTGGATTTAATTGATGAAAATGATCTGCTTATTTTTAATAATACTAAAGTGATTCCAGCGCGTTTACGTGGTTATAAAGAAAGTGGTGGAAAAGTGGAAGTGATGATTGAGCGTGTGCTAGAAGATAATCATGTCTTGGCTCATGTACGTGCAAATAAATCACCGAAGCCCGGTAATAAATTGTTACTAGAAAATTCTCTTCATGCCGAGGTTATCGGCAGAAAAGATACATTATTTGAAATCAAGTTGCTTGAAGATCAAAGTGTTTATGAGTTGCTTGAAAAATACGGTCATATCCCTTTGCCACCTTATATAGAACGTGAAGATACTGAAGATGATCGCCAGCGCTATCAAACGATATTTGCAAAAGAAGTTGGCGCAGTTGCTGCACCAACGGCAGGACTGCATTTTACCCATGAGTTGATTCAAGCGTTAAAAGATAAAGGTGTACAAACAGCACAAGTCACATTGCATGTTGGTGCGGGAACATTCCTACCTGTACGTGTGGATAATCTTGAAGATCATATTATGCATGCCGAATGGGTTGAGGTTGAACAGTCAGTTTGTGATGCTGTGGTCGCTTGCAAAGCACGCGGTGGTCGGGTGATTGCAGTCGGTACAACCAGCGTACGAAGTTTGGAATCAGCAGCTAAACAAACGGGTAAACTAAATCCGTTCACTGGTGATACTCGTTTATTCATTACACCAGGTTTTGAATTTCATGTTGTGGATGCGATGATCACTAATTTCCATGTACCTGAGTCTACCTTGCTAATGCTAGTTTCGGCATTTTCTGGTTATCAGAATATAATGGCTGCATATCAACATGCTGTGGCTGAAAAGTATCGCTTCTTTAGTTATGGTGATGCGATGTTCCTACAGCGATAAAATATCTCCTATTATCTAGAATAAGCAGATGGCACCCCCCCTGTTTTTTGATAATTGTAAGCAACGGATAACTTTTGAAGGTCATTATATGAATAAAAAAAGGAGCCCTATTTGGGCTGGAATCCTGTCAGTAGCCTCAATGGGTCTTGGGCATATGTATGCAGGAAACCTCCGAAAAGGACTAATGATTGTTGGCTCTATCTTGCTCTTCTTACTAGTCGCTGGTGTATTTGGTTTACTTTCAACTGCCTATGGCATTGCATTGTTTGTAGCACTATTAATTTTTGCATTTATATATTCCGTTGTTAGCTCAGTCATGCTTGCGCGAAAAAATAAAGAGTACACTTTGAAGCCGTATAATAGATGGTATTGGTACCTCGCTTTTTTGGCTTCTGTTAGCATTATATTCAATGCCTTGTTGGTATATCGCGGAGAACTTTTAGGCTATCAAACCTTTTCAATTCCATCACAATCAATGGTGCCTACACTTAAAATTAATGACTATATAACAGTAGACACACGCTCCCGAAAAGCAACAGTAGGTGATATTATTGTATTCTCTTCCCCGCAAAATCAAGATGTTCCCTTTGTAAAAAGAGTGGTTGCCGTCGGTGGTGATACACTATCAATAAAGAATGGAATCATTATTAGGAATGGTCAATCAGAAGATAAATTACAGGTGCCAAAAGATAGAAGAAAATCCAAATATGCCGTCACTATGGATGAGATAAAAATACCTGAGAATGAATTTTTTGTACTAGGAGATTGGCGAGATAAAAGCGCTGATAGCCGAATATGGGGAACAGTTCCCGATAAAAATATTATCGGAAAGGTAAGGTATATTTGGCTTTCGACCAATCTTAAGCGAATAGGAATGGCGGTTAAGTAGCTTAAGACACTTGCAGAGATAATATTTGTTCAAGCTTATTGAGGAGATCCTGATTAAGTCCAATTATTTTAAGCTTGCTAAAACTGCCGATATTTTCCACGAAGATTGCTACAAGGGAGCACCATTCCAGCTCACTTCGTGAAAAATAGCGACAGTTTTTTCTGCGCTTAAATCTAATCGACTTAATCAGGTTCTCCTTGAGCATATCCTGATCACCTCTAATTTTTTTAGATATCACCTTAAATGGCACCCCCGCCTTTATTACATAATTGATATCAATTGTTAAAAAAAGGGGGGGGTGCCATATCAGCTTGTAAACTGGTTTCGAAAAAGAGGGTTTAGAAGAGTTTATCTAAAGAAAAGTTACGCTTTACACTCAGGCTTTTTAATCTTACAAATATTATTCGCAGCAATCGTAGTGAGTCCTAAAGTCTCCCAGCCTTGCATTCCGTCGCGATAGTATTTTAGTTTTTCTGCTGGATAGCCGATATTCAAGAGAGCTTTGATGCTGTGAGAGGTTTGACCACACCATGTGCCATTGCAAAAAAGTATCATTGTTTTTGCTTCTGAAAAATCAAAAATAATACTTGGGTCATTACTAGATAGCTCTAAGCTGATGGCTTCATCTGTTCTATCATCAAGTAATGGCGCGTTGAAATGTTTAATAAGTGTGTTAATAATCTCACTTTGCAACTCACCTTTTTCATTAACAAATTGAGTCCAAGGAATACTAACTGACCCTGGAATAGTACCTTTATCAACCCATTCTTTAATGCGGGTGTCTACAATCATAATGGACTGGTCATTGTTTGATTGCTCTAAGTATTCCAGCATTTCTAATTCGCCAATGGTTTCAACACCATCAGAAACTACCATAGGTTGAATGCAAAAAGGAGGACAGGGTCTTGTTGCTTTTGTAAAGAGTGGGTTGATCTGTGCGTCTTTATTACTTCCCCGACTGATCGTTACTTTTTTACCTTTATGATTAATTCTAATACTCCTGAGTTTGGGAGTAATCGATATCCTTTGACCTGAATTGCTCTCAGGTTTTGCCCTAGTTGCTTTTTTTAATATACTTGTAATGCCCATTTTAAAATCCGTTTTTAAACTTGTTAGCTTTGTGTATTAAATGATTAAGAAGTTCACTTAGTCACAAAATGCATCCAATTTACTACAAAATCGCGTATTATAGGCTAATGCAGAAGCTAATTAGCCTTTTATTAATAACTATCTTAACAATATTTCCGATATTGTCTGCTTCAGCATCTGTAAATTATTGCCAGCATGATGCGTCTCAAAGTACGATACAAACAAGCGCAGTAGAAAAAACAATCCAATCTATGGATATGAGCAGCGCTCATGACTGCTGTGCAGGTGTAAGTTTGTGTGATCATGGTGCTTGTGACTGTGATAATGGTCAAGCGGCATACTCTTTCTCTAGCACGACGCAAGTTTCTGTCGTGTCATCTTTACCGCAATATAAAGAAATAATTTCTAACTTCTTTATCTCTAAAAATTCAGACTCTCTCTATCGCCCTCCAATAAGCATCCTTTAATTTCCCTGCTATAGATTTAACTGAACTTTGTTTTCAGTGACCTCATATGTTTTTAACATGTTGTAAGACGAATTAAAGAGATTTCAAAATGAATAAACCCGTATTAGTCCTGTTTGTAACAGGCGCTTCACTTATATTAAGTTTTACTCAGTACTCATTTGCTGAAGGTAAACATGAACACAGCCACGGTGAAAAGCATTGGGCAGCACCCAAAGCTGAAGCGGCTAAAGCCAATCCCATTAAAAGTAATCCCACATCAATACAAAGAGGGTCAAAAAGTTATGATCAGCTTTGTGCTTCTTGCCATGGTACTAAAGCACTTGGCGATGGAATAGTCGCGGCTACTCTTGAGCCAAAACCAACCAATTTAAAAGCCATGTCTGGCAGACATAGCGACGGTGATTTTGCTTGGAAAATTGCCAATGGACGTGGTGCAATGCCAGCATGGAATACAGCCCTCGATGAAAATCAAATTTGGGATTTGGTGAATTTTATTCAAAATCTTAAAAATACAGACGATCATGACGATGAAACTCATGGGCATGATGAGCACAAAAAAAAGCATACACACTGAGTACTAAACTATGAAATTTATCATTAAAATAATCCAAACTTTTTTTACTTTAGTCCTGCTAGCAGCAATCGCTATCACAGTTTTTTGGTTTGCCAATGAGCAAGATACGCGTGAGCTTTGGTATAACAAGACCGTGACGCAGCTAACGGGTAAATCATTTGAGCAAACCTTTGGTGACTCTATTAACAAAGAAATGAAGGGCGGCATGGATATGGGGAATAGCCAGCCAAGCATGAGTGCTGTTAAAAATGACACGGTACTTGAACACTCAAAACGCCATTCTGACCCTAATTATGTTTGCCCGATGCATCCACAAATTGTAAAAGGTGAAGAAGGCAGTTGCCCAATCTGTGGAATGGATTTAGTGCTTAATGAGACCGAGGAGGAAGAGCCTGATAACTCTAAAGAACCAAAGGAGAAGAAAATTCTTTACTGGGTAGCCCCAATGGATGCTAACTTTCGACGTGATGAACCTGGTCAATCGCTAATGGGAATGGACTTAGTTCCTGTTTATGATGAAGGTGATGGGGGAGACGATGGTGATGGTTTACCAAAAATCACGATCAACGCAACCACGGCTCAAAATATGGGTGTTCGTATTGAAAAAGCCCAGATTAAAGAGCTTTCTCGTAGTATCAAAACAATAGGTTCTGTCACTTATAATGAAGATAGTTTGCACCATGTGCATTCACGTGCAAGTGGCTGGGTAGAGAAGGTTTACACACGATCATTAGGTGATCCTGTCACCAAAGGTAAAACCTTATTGGAGTTTTATTCTCCTGATATTTTAGCTGCCCAAAAAGACCTGATTATTGCTAAACGAGCAGGGACTTCATTAATGAAAGCCTCCAGAACACGACTTCGTGATTTAAACGTGCCGAAGAGTATTATTGATAAAGTTAGCCGAACAGGAAAATCACAAAATCGTGTTCCTGTTATTGCTAATCATAGTGGTGTTGTCACCCAAATCGGGATTAAAGATGGCATGTACATTACGCCAAGGACAGAGATTTATACCATCGCCGATTTATCCTCTGTGTGGATAATTGTGGATGTATTTGAGCATCAACTCACATGGGTAAATGTTGGTGATAAAGCTGAAATCCAAGTACAAGGAATTCCAGGGAAAACATGGCAGGGAAAGGTGGAATATATCTATCCTGAGCTGAACCCTAAAACACGCACTTTAAAAGTACGTCTAACGATTAATACACCTAAGCAGTTGTTAAAGCCTAATATGTTTGCCGATGTAACACTCATCACTTCTAATAAAAAAGTATTGGCTGTACCTGCTGAAGCCATTATTTATTATGAAAATAGCCCACGTTTAGTGAAAGTGGTAGCAGAAAATAAGTATCAACCGATCGAAATTAAAATCGGTATGAAGTCTGATGGACTAGTAGAGGTTGTAGAAGGGATTGAAGAGGGCGAAAAGATTCTGGTTTCTGGTCAATTTATGATTGATTCTGAAAGTAATTTGCAAGCAAGTTTCCGCAGAATGTCAGGCAAATAAAAGCCTAGGGTAGTTATATATGTTAGCTAAAATAATAGAAGCCTCAATAAAAAATCGTTTTCTGGTCATTATCATTACGGCGTTATTGACTGTCTGGGGAATTGTTTCTCTGAGTAAAACACCATTAGATGCAATTCCTGATTTATCGGATGTTCAAGTCATTGTAAAAACCAGTTTCCCAGGGCAGGTTCCACGGGTAGTAGAAGATCAAGTGACCTATCCAATTACAACCACGATGTTGAGTGTGCCTAAAGCAACCGTGGTGCGTGGTTTTTCATTCTTTGGTGATTCGTATGTGTATGTCATTTTTGAAGATGGCACGGATATTTACTGGGCGCGAGCGCGTGTTCAAGAATACTTAAGTCAAGCCGCCAGCCAATTGCCAAAAGGTGTAGAGCCACGACTTGGCCCTGATGCGACAGGTGTGGGTTGGGTTTATGAATATGCTCTGGTGGATAAAGGAAACACTCATGATTTAGCACAACTACGTTCCTTGCAAGACTGGTTTATTAAATTTGAATTACAAACTGTGCCTGGTGTATCGGAAATTGCCACCATCGGCGGCATGGTTAAACAGTATCAAGTCACAGCTGATCCCAATAACTTACGTGCTTATAATATTACCTTGCGCCAGCTTAAAGAAGCTATCCAGCGTGGCAATCAAGAAACCAGTGGCTCAGTGATGGAGTTGGGTGAAGCAGAATATATGATTAGCTCAAAAGGCTATCTTAAAAATGTTGAAGATATAGAAAACATCCCTGTTAGTTTAAATAAAGAAACAGGTTCACCGATATTATTACGTGATATTGCTAAGGTGCGGATTGGCCCACAGATGCGCCGTGGTATTGCCGAATTAGATGGAGAAGGTGAAGTAGTCGGTGGCATAGTAGTGATGCGTTATGGTGAAAATGCACTTCAAGTTATCAAAGATATTAAAGCTAAAATTGAAGAGTTAAAAGCAGGTTTGCCAGAGGGAGTGGAAATTGTCACTACCTATGATCGCTCTAAACTAATCCTAAGTGCGGTTGATAATTTAAAGATTAAACTGCTAGAAGAATTTGCTGTTGTAGCAATTGTTTGTCTACTATTTCTATTCCACTTACGCTCAGCATTGGTGGCTATTATTAGTTTGCCGATAGGCATTTTAATGGCATTTATCGTGATGCATAACCAAGGTATTAATGCCAACATCATGTCCCTTGGAGGTATTGCTATCGCCATTGGGGCAATGATTGATGCCGCTATTGTAATGATTGAAAATGTGCATAAACATCTCGAACATTATAAAGAGGATCATGGCGTAATGCCTAAAGGAAAAGATCATTGGCAGGTTATTTCCACTGCTTCGGTAGAGGTTGGCCCTGCCTTATTTTTCTCGCTGTTGATTATCACTTTGAGCTTTGTTCCTATCTTTGCTTTAGAAGCGCAAGAAGGACGTTTGTTTTCACCGTTAGCTTTTACCAAAACTTACTCAATGGCAGCGGCTGCTGGTTTAGCCGTTACTCTTGTGCCAGTTTTAATGGGTTATTTTATTCGTGGAAATTTACCTAAAGAAAGCAGTAATCCCATTTCAGTTGTATTGATTTGGATATATCGTCCTTTACTTAAAATTTGTTTAGCTGCACCTTGGATGACTATTTTAGTTTCTATTTTAATCATGCTATCAGCTCTTTATCCTTTGCAAAAAATTGGTAGTGAGTTTATGCCAGAACTAGAAGAAGGTGACTTGCTTTATATGCCAACAACACTTCCGGGCGTGTCTATCGGTAAGGCTCGGGAACTATTGATGCAAACCGATAAGTTGATCAAAACTGTTCCTGAAGTGGAGCGTGTTTTTGGCAAGGTAGGTCGTGCAGAAACTGCTACCGACCCAGCACCGTTAACCATGCTAGAAACCACCATTTTATTAAAACCAAAAAGTGAATGGCGAGAAGGTTTGACGCTTAAAGACTTAATTAAAGAGTTGGATAAACTCGCCAAGTTTAAAGGACTAACAAACGCATGGGTGCAACCGATTAAAACCCGCATTGATATGCTGGCAACAGGTATTAAAACGCCCGTCGGTATCAAAATAGCAGGTCAGGATTTAAAAGTGATTGAGGGGATTGGTAAAGATATTGAGGCCATATTACAAGATGTGCCTGGAACAGCTTCCGTATTTTCGGAGCGTGTTTCGGGCGGTCGATACATTGAAATCATTCCTGATCGAATCACCGCTGCTCGCTTTGGTTTAAACATTGCGGATATTCAGACCATCATCAGCTCTGCTGTAGGGGGTGCAAATATTACCCAGACAGTAGAAGGTTTGGAGCGTTACCCTGTAAACCTACGTTATCCGCGTCATACACGTGATGATATTGATAAGCTAATGAACTTGCCTTTAGTAACGCCCTCTGGAGCACATATTCCCTTATCGCGTGTTGCTGATATTCATTTCGCCGAAGGCCCTCCGATGATTAAGACTGAAAATGCGCGTCTAAATGGTTGGACATTTGTTGATATCAAAGATGTCGATTTGGGTAGTTATGTAAAAAATGCAAGGCAAATTCTTAAGGATGAACTTAAATTACCTGCAGGTTACTCAATTACTTGGGCAGGTCAATATGAGTATTTATTGCGAGTAAAAGATAAACTCAGTTTAGTAATACCGATGATGCTACTAATTATTTTATTGCTCTTGTATCTTACCTTTAGAGACATGATCGCCGCACTTGTTATAATGTTATCACTGCCTTTTGCTTTAGCAGGTGGCGTATGGTTTATCCATGTACTAAATTTTAACTTCTCAGTTGCCGTGGCGGTCGGTTTTATCGCCTTGGCAGGGGTTGCTGCCGAGTTTGGTGTGATCATGCTTATCTATTTAAATAACGCGACTTTAAAAAGAAAACTAGATGAAAAGATGCATAGCATCGCTGACCTTAAAGACAGTATTATGGAAGGCGCAGTAATGCGCGTGCGGCCTAAAGCGATGACGGTCGCGGTGATTATTGGAGGTCTAATACCAATAATGATTGGGGGCGGAACAGGCTCTGATGTGATGCAACGTATCGCGGCTCCTATGATCGGTGGAATGATTACAGCGCCATTACTCTCACTATTAGTAATCCCTGCAATTTATTTAATCTGGCAAAAGCGTAAACTCAAATTAGTGAAAGGGGAATAATCATGAAATATCTTCCTAATAATCAGCTTAAACGTGATATGGCACCCCCCCCTTTTTTACAACATTTGATTGTAGCTTTAGTGGCGGTACTATTTCTCAGTGCTCATACCATTGTAGATGCCAAACCAAGAGCTGCTAAACCAAGTAACTTGAACCAGCTTATAAAAATTGCTGTAGATAATAATCCTGAATTGAAATCGCGAAAGCTAGCTTGGCAAAGTTTGATTCATCAATACCCGCAGGCAACCGCCTATGCTGACCCTAGGCTTACATTTACCGAGGCGATTAACCCGATTGAAACTCGACTTGGTTCTCAAGATCGCGTGGTTGCACTAAGTCAAAAACTCCCCTTTCGTGGCAAGCGTGCGTTAAGAGGTGATCTGGTAAAAAAAGATATCGAAATTGCAAAAACAGGTTTTGATAAAGCCAGTCGTGATTTAGTTGTTGCTTTGAAAAAGTCTTTTTATGAGCTTGTTTATCTTGAAAATGCAATAAAGCTGAGCCTGAAAAACAAACTTGTATTAGAAAAAATTACTCATATTGCCACCACAGACTCAGCAAGCAATTTAACAACGCTTAACGATGTTGCTAAGGCACAAAGTCAATATGCGCAGGTCTCTTTTGATGTACAACTATTAGAAGAATTACGCTCTACTGAATTAACACAAATCAATACCTTACTTAACCGCAATCCCGAGTTTCAGTTTTCAGTCAACACGGGAATTCGCCCACCGACAAAACTGAAGCAACCGATGGCACGCCTTTATAAATGGGCAGAATCAAATGAAGAAGTTACTATTGCCGATTTACAAATTCAAAA
>VAPK010536364.1_pt1 | contig 16313 bp, 14 predicted proteins | sample 3395031 | NCBI WGS metagenome assembly VAPK01 (sample SAMN08290443, study PRJNA428436) | hydrothermal vent metagenome | isolation source: Deep-sea hydrothermal vent chimney 1 | place: Pacific Ocean: Juan De Fuca Ridge
AAATTTAACTGAGGTGGGAGCATTCTCTCCATACACGGGAGCAAGCGATGAAATCTGTACCGTTTTTGCCGGAACAAAACTATTCAATTCTCCACTACCAAAGGACAAAACCGAAGAGTTTGAAGTACTTCAATTTTCCTTTAATGAAGTTGCAGAAATGGTTGAATCTAACACAATTTGGGACGGATTAACACTTTCTGCTTGGGTAATTTCACGAAAATATATATCAAATATATTAGGCATGTGAAGCGATGTATCTTATTGTTTCACATAATGTTAAATTGCTTTCCCTAATTTTGTTTTTGCTATTTACTTCTCTTTCCTGCGGTCAAAACACTAAAATAACCGTGGGAGCAGACAATTTTGTTAAAAATCACATAAATCTTGTACAAAATAAACGAATCGGAATTATTACAAATCAAACGGGAAAACTTAACGGCAACATGCTCCTTGTTGATTCGCTCATACATAATCCATCCATAAATATCAAAGCAATATTTTCGCCGGAGCATGGTTTTTTTACGAATATAAGCAATGGTAAAACTATTAGCGATTCGTCCTATTTGAATGTAAAAATTTATTCGCTTTACGGGAAAAATAAGAAAATAATTAGGGAACAGTTAGACAATATTGATTTATTGATTTTTGATATTCAGGATATTGGTGCAAGATTCTATACTTACATTTCAACATTATACTACGCAATTCAAACCGCTGCTGAAAATGACAAAGAAATTATCGTTCTTGACAGACCAAATCCTCTTGGGGGAAGTTATGTTGATGGTCCAATGCTTGAACCTAAATTCATTTCGTTTATCGGAATTGCCCCGCTTCCGATTGTTCACGGAATGACTGTAGGTGAATTAGCACAGTATTTTAATGATTTAATTTTTTCCAAAATTAACAAGTTTGCTGACTTAAAAGTGATTAAAATATCCGGTTGGCACAGAGAACGCCCTGTTTCATTTTTTGAGGAGGCTTGGACAAATCCTTCACCGAATATTCCCAACTATGAAACCGCTTTAATTTATCCGTCAACAGTTTTTCTTGAAGGAACAAATGTTTCTGAAGGAAGAGGAACAAAATCCCCTTTTCTTTTAATCGGAGCTCCGTTTATTAAACCGAAAAAACTTATAGATGAGTTGAAATTATTAGAAATAAAATACATATCATTTACCGACACAAACTTTACACCTGTTTCAATCAAAAGTATGTCAGTCAACCCGAAATATAAAAATACAATCTGTTCAGGTATTAAAATACAAATAAATAATCTTGAGAAATTTGAACCGGTGAAATTCGGTGTGAAGTTAGTTTACGAATTACACAAATTATACCCGAGTCAGTTTAAGTTTAACAAATCTTGGTTCGATAAACTCTTGGGAACAAAGCAAGTAAGAGAAATGATAAATGCTAACAACAATCCAAAACAAATAATATCAAAGTGGAAAAAAGATATCACACAGTTTAAAATGCTGAGAAGAAAATATCTGCTGTACTAAGTTAATTCAAAGAATTTAAATTTTTTCTTCAACAACAATCTTTGAACCTTCTTCTTGAACAATAACAATTTTTGCGCCTTTCTCAATATATTCGCCCGCCGTAACAGCATCAATTCGTTTTCTACCGAGTTTTATCGCTCCGGCAGGTCTTAAATCTGTAAGAGCAGTTCCCGTTTTTCCAATTAGATTACTTACTTCCTTTTTAGAAATGTAACCGGATTTTGCATTAATATTTGTTTTTAGTATTAGTTTATTCCACATATCAGTCTTAGGTAAAATTTTACTCAAAATATACATAATAAATAACGAACCAAGTAGTGCCGCTGCAAGTTCGATTACAGCGGTTGAAAGCATTTCAGGATTTAACAAATTGAAATCGGATATTAAGCCAAGGAATAACCCGCTGATGATTAACAAAATACCCAGTGCACCAACAATTCCAAAACCGGGTATTACAAATATCTCCAATACCAAAAGAATCACACCAATAACAAAAACAACTATATCAAGTGAAGAAGCCAAATCCAAGATATATCCTGAACCAAAAAATAGAACAATTGCAATAACCGAAGCCGTCCCGGGCAATCCCCAACCGGGAGTTTTAATTTCCATAAACATTCCAACCATTATCACCATAAGTAATAATGAAGTAATAATCGGATTTGTTAAAAACCGCACAAGGCTTTCCGCCCAACTTCCGTGTACAACAACTATTTGACTGTTTTGCAGAGAAAAATAAGCAAGTAACGAATCGAAATTAGTAAGGATTGTATCTGCAATTCCATAATGGAGAGCTTCTTTTGAAGTAAGAGTAATTAAATGCGTACTATCAACCAAACCTTTGATTTCAACACTTTCATCAACCATTCCTTCGGCAATATCACCTCGCCGGTTGTACCGTTCGGCGGTTGAACGCATTTCCGAGCGCATAAACGATTGATATTTTTCCGATTGTTTTTTCCCTACTTGGTCAACCACAGTTGTTGCACCAATTGAGCCTCCCGGAACCATTACGATTTTGCTGCACGAAAGTGAAATTAGAGAGCCGGCAGAAATTGCTCGTTTATCAATAAACGCAATTGTTTTAACTTTACTATTTAATATTGCATCTTTAATTTGAGTTGCAGCATCGACTCTTCCGCCAAATGTATTTATTTTAAAAATAATTGCTTCGGCCTTAGCGTTTTCAGCCTCGGCAACAGCACGTTTAACGTACGGTGCCATCCCAAGATCAATTTCTCTATCGATGTTTGCAACATAAACTTTGCCCTGTGCAAAATTTAACGATGCAAAAAATATCAGGAGTAAAACTATTTTACTTTTCAATTTATCCTCACAGTAGAAATCATTTTAAACTATCGAGTTATATTCAAAGAATGTATTCAGAGCAAATAAAAATCAGATTAACAAAATAACACTTTTAAACTATTATTAATGAGTCCACTCTAAAAAGCCCCAAACGGACTAAAGCCCGTTTGGGGAAGTTCGTTTTTAGTCTGTTTCCCCACGACTGAAGTCGTGGGTTAGCCAAAATATTACTTTTTAGAATGGACTCAGTTATTACGGACAATCATTTCTTCTGTATAGTGGAGTAGGAATTTATTATCTTCACGATTTTAATTTTGAGAATTTATATGAATAACGGCATTACTGATAACAACATTTCATTAATAGAAGATACACATCAATATGTACTAAAAAATGAACCTGACATAGAATTTACTTCGGCAACGACATTGGTTCATTATTTTTTCAAACAATTTGATACAATTGGAATTGCCAATAATCTTACAACAACTAATGTGAGATATATAAATATGTCACCTCAGGAATTAGTAGCACAATGGGATAAAATTGCCGAAACCGGTTCTATTGTTCATGCTGAAATTGAGAGTTTTATTAAGGATGGTTCATTGCCAAGCGAACCAAAAAGTAAACGTGCTGTTGAATGGATAAAAAATAAATTTGATGATAAATATGATCTGTTTTCTGAAGTTATTGTCTATTCAAAAGAATTAAAAATTGCCGGAACAATAGATTTGCTCCTTTTTGATAAGGAAGACAAATCATATAAAATTCTGGATTGGAAAACGAGTAAAAGAATTTTTACTTCATCGTATAATTCAACAATGGGACACCACAAGGCATCTGCCGAACTAATGGATTGCAATTTTATTCATTACTCACTGCAGCTTTCGCTATACCAATATTTATTAGAAAATTTCTATGGACTTAATATAACAGGTAGTGCAATTATTCATATTGGAGATGATCAAATAAAATCGTATAAAACAGAATATTTTAAAAATGAAATTGAAAATATGTTAGAAGCAGATAGGGAAGCGCTAAAGCAAAAGGCTGAAAATAGTTTAACAAAAGAATTTATTTCGGCTTGAATTGAAGAAAAAGTTTGAACTTCTCTATTTTACATTGATTATAAATGGTTAGGCATTAGTTTAAGTTCTATCATTACATTATTTGCCAGTTTAATTATGAATCATAATTTACCGAAAAACCATTTGTACTTTTATTAGTAAAATCTTTATATTTGTACTGTTAGCAATGGCGATGGAGTTCGCCTAAAGTATCTCTCCTTTGAGGTTAATGACTCCTATTCAATTTAGAATAAAAGTTATTTAACAACCGACAACATAGAATGAAATTAAACGTGAAATTTAGAAGGAAGGGTGGAATACCTTTCTCAATTGAGAACTTAAGCGGCAGGCAATTCAGATGCGGTGTTTGCGGTAAACTTTTTTTCAACAGAGATGAACTTGATATTCATCTTTTAAAAGAAAGCTACAAAGACGGTGCCGGGTTTGCTTTTCCTCCATTAGACAAAAATATTTCAGTAAAGGTTTTATACACTCAGGATGTTCGAGATAGGACAAACATAAAATATCCTAAACTTCATAAAGATGATAAGATCTTAAATATAAATAATTTAATTGAAAATGATAAATAATATTCAAAATATTGAAAGCTTAAAATCGATTATTAAAAATTTGAATAATAAACATCTTAAAGACGAAATTGATGAATTTTCGGAGAAAGTAACTTCTGATAATTTTTATTTGGTAATGCTCGGTCTTTTCAAAAGAGGGAAATCCTCACTTATTAATGCCTTGTTAAAGGACGAAATTGTTCCGACCGGAATTATTCCACTTACGGCAATTATTACTTTGATTGAATACGGCAGTAAAAAATATGCTGAAATATTTTTCATTAATTCAGATTCAAAAAAAGTTAATATTTTAGAAGTTAATCAGTATGTAGCTGAAAAGGAAAATCCCAAAAACATTAAACAAGTTTCATACGTAAAAATTTATCACAACAGTGAAATTCTTAAAAGAGTTACTATTATTGATACTCCGGGTGTTGGGTCTTCACTTGAGCACAATACAGAAACAACAAACCGGTTTATTGATAAAATAGATGCTGCAATGTTCATTCTGTCAGGCGATGTACCGATTACAAAAGCAGAATCTGAATTTCTAACAGGAATAAAATTACGAATTCCAAAAGTGATTTTTGTGCTGAATAAAATTGATTTATTACCAACCGAACAATTGGAAGAAGTAAAAAATTATAACATAAGTGTGTTGAATGAAATATGCGACAAAAAACCAATTGAATTAATTAAAGTTTCAAGTAAAAACGCATTACTCGGCTTTCAGCAGAATAGTTCCAATCTAATTAAAATCAGCAAGATAGAATCTCTAATCAATAGAATAAATTTATTAGCCGAAACTGAAAAAGAATTGATTATAAACGATTCGGTTACCAAACGATTGCTATTGTTAACTAACGAGGCAATTGCTTTGATTAAATTCCGTGTGGAAACTTTGAAAATGCCTTCGATGGATTTAGAAGAAAAGTTAAAACAGTTTAGTTCTCTTATGGGTGTGATGAAAAATGAAAAAGGAGATTTTGATATTCTAATGGAAGGCAGAGCGAAACAGCTTCAAAACCATGTGGCGGAAACAGTTAATGAAATCGGTGACAAAATGATAAATGAGCTCGAAGATGATTTTGCTGCTAACCGCGTTAGTCTGCTTAAGAGTATGAAAACAGAAAATCTTTCATCAATTCAAGAGCGATATATTGAAAAATTGAAGTCCGGTTTTGACGAACTGAAAAATGATTTGGAAGAGAATGTTATTGAGAATTTCAAAAATATATTAACCAAATATGGCAATGGTGCGAATGAATTTATGTCCAAATTTTTAAACTCTTTGGGCGGTATGTTCAATTTTGACATTTCATTGCTTAGTGAGAAATTTGATTTAAAATCATTTACAAGTTTTTATTATAATTTTGAATCTGAGCCTACTGTGTTAGGATTGCATAATGGAATGCTTCGCAGTAAAATGCCGCAATTGGTAATAGAAAAATTGGTTTTTAATAAAATGCTCGACAGTTTGATTTCAAAGATACAATCAAATTGTGGACGCGTAATTTACGATATCACTTACAGGATTCAGGAATCATTTATTAAATTTAAGTTCGATATAAATGATAAACACGGAAAAATTCTTGATGATTTAGAGAAAATCCTGAATAACACGTTGAGTCAGAAGCAGCAAAGTGAACACAACATTGAGAACGATGTTAATCAATTAGAAGAAAAATTAAACGAGTTAATGCAAATTAAAGACGAAATAGAAAATTAATTATGTTTGCTTTAATTCTACTTATAGGAAATTGAAAAAGCATGACTTCAAAAAATAAATTGAATTCCAACCACAAAAGGGTTTTGTCAGCAACTGCAAAAATTATTGATGAACAATTACTGGAGATAGAGCGGATTCTGCTTGAAAGTAAAAATGATTCTCAAATGAACATTGTTGAAAAATCATTTGATGAAAAGAGCAAAAAAGATATGCTTTTGCTGATTAATTCAGTGAAGAAAACAAATCTAGAATTATTTGAAAATTTCGGATTACAAAGTTCAACGCTCAGCGATAGACAGAAGATTTACTCAAAGTTTAGTTATCTGTGGACAATATTAACGGATTCACATTCAAAAAAATTGCAAGCTTATGGCAAATTGGATGAAGAAACCGGAGTTGAAATTGATAGTTATATTGACAATATGCTTATTAAAATTGATGAAATGTTAAAAATGTGATTAGCTGCCTGCTTAGGTTTTGAAAATATATTTTTCTTATTTTGATACTTTTGTAAAAATATATTTAAAATCCTCCCAAATTCTATCTAAATTATTGAAAAATAATGGTTTTAGACGATTTCAAAATTGATTATTTACAGCTAATTCGGTAATTTTTACTGAAAAATTTTTGTGGATAATGTTAAAAATTGCAGTATTTGTTTCGGGCAGGGGTTCTAATCTTAGAGCAATCCAAAATTCAGTAAATAAATCTGAAATTAACGCTGAAATCAAGGTAGTTGTAAGCGATAAAAAAAAATGTGAAGCGTTTAATTTTGCTGAATCTCACAAAATACACGTTTACTCTGTAAGTACTAATAGCAAATTAGAAAATCTAAATTATCATGATTTACTGAAGATTTTTGACGATTTAGAAATTAATTTTGTAGTTCTTGCCGGTTTTTTGAAGAAGATTCCGGAAAAGTTAATTAAAAAATATCCTCAGAAAATAATTAATATTCATCCGGCTCTTTTACCAAAATATGGGGGAAGAGGAATGTATGGAATGAACGTTCACCGAGCGGTTTTTGATTCTTCCGATAAATATTCAGGCGCTACTGTACATTTTGTTGATGAAATTTATGATAACGGACTAATAATTGAACAGAGAAAAGTTGATATTAGTAATGTAAAATCTGCTGAAGAAATTGCAGCAAAAGTTCTAAAGGTTGAGCATCAATTGTTGCCGTCTGTAATTGAAAAATTTGCAAGTAAAAGAATTTCAATTTCCAATGGAAAAATTAAAATCATTAGAAAGTAGTTATTAAATTGAAAAAATTAGCATTAATTAGTGTATCCGATAAAATAGGAATAGTTGAATTTGCAACTTCTTTAAACAGTTTTGGTTATCACATTCTTGCAACGGGAAATACAGCAAAACTATTATTAGAAAATTCAATTGATTGCACTTTAGTTGAGGATTATACTGATTTTCCGGAAATATTTAGCGGGCGTGTTAAGACTTTACAGCCAAAAATTTTCGGCGGCATTTTAATGCGTCCTGACAATAAAAATGATTTATCCGAAGCTGCCAAAAATGACATTGAGCAAATCGACATTGTTTGCGTAAATCTTTATCCGTTCCCTAAGGTTGTGAATAGAAACGATATTGATACTGAGGCAAAAATTGAAAATATTGATATTGGCGGTCCAAGTCTGATTAGAGCAGCTGCGAAAAATTACAAAAATGTTTCAGTTCTAACAAATCCGAACCAATATGATGAATTTATTGCCGAATTGGAATTAGGAGATATTTCAGAAAATACTCGGCAAGAACTTGCTTATGCGGCATTTGCTCACACTTCTTATTACGACACGTTAATTGCAAACTATTTTGAGGATGAATTCGATTTTCCTAAAACGGATTTGAGAATAAATTATAAACTTCAAAAAAAGCTGCGTTATGGCGAAAACCCGCATCAGCAAGCCTTCATTTATGGCAATTTTTACAATTATTTTGAAGTACTTCACGGAAAGGAACTTTCATACAATAATATTATAGATTTATCAGCAGCGGCTGAATTAGTTGGTGAATTGGAAAATACTGCTTGTGCTGTTATTAAGCACACAAATCCCTGCGGTGCTGCCATTTCAGATAATGTATATGATGCTTATGAAAAGGCGCTTTCAGGTGATCCGGTTTCTGCCTTTGGCGGTATTGTTGTTTTTAATAAGGAAGTGGACAAAATAACAGCAGAGAAATTAAATAAAATATTTTTGGAAATAATTTTAGCCCCTTCATTTTCCGGTGAAGCTTTTGATATATTAAAGAAGAAAAAAAATCGTAGATTGGTTAAACAAATTGCGGAAATACCCAAAAGTGAATTGTTGGTAAAAAGCATTCCGGGTGGTTTGGCTGTGCAGGAAAAAGATAGCTCTTCTATATCTGAATTAAAAATAGAGTTGGTGTCAGGTAAAAATATTGCTGAAGATGAGATGAAAAATTTGAAATTTGCGTGGATTATCTGCAAGCACACAAAATCGAATGCAATTGTTTTTGTAAAAGATATGAAAGTAATTGGCGTTGGGGCAGGACAAATGTCTCGTGTTGATTCTGCGAGAATAGCGGCTCAAAAAGCAATTCAACATGGGCACAAACTAAATGGAGCTGTTGCGGCTTCCGATGCTTTTTTCCCTTTTGCTGATGGACTAATTGAAATAGCGGAACAGGGAATTACATCGGTGATTCAACCCGGTGGTTCCGTTAGAGATAAGGAAGTAATTGAAGCTGCAAATAATAATAACATTGCTATGGTTTTTACCGGAGTAAGAAATTTTAAACACTAAATACTATTTTAAAATAATGCTGTTAAATATTGTAAAAAGTAGTATTTGAAAATATTAATTTTGATAATTAATGAAAATATAATAATAATTTAATTTGCCGGTTAATCCGGTTACAGAGGTATTATGGGATTTTTTGATTTCCTTTCGACAGATATTGCAATAGATCTCGGGACAGCGAATACACTTATTCATATTAAGGGTAAAGGCATTGTGCTGAACGAACCTTCAATAGTTGCATTTGATAGAACCACTAAGAAAATTATCGCTATTGGAAAAGAAGCAAAGGAAATGCAGGGCAGGGAACACCGTGAAATAAGGGTTTCACGACCAATGCGTGATGGAGTTATTGCTGATTTTGAAATTGCCGAAGGAATGATTCGTGCTTTTATTAAAAAAAGCAACACAACTTCTTTTTCAAGCCGAAGAATAGTAATTGCTGTTCCGAGCGGTGTTACGGAAGTTGAAAAAAGAGCAGTTCGCGATAGTGCAGAGCACGCCGGTGCAAAAGAAGTTCATCTAATTGCAGAGCCAATGGCTGCTGCTATCGGTATCGGTCTTGATGTTGATGCTCCGGTTGGTAACATGATTATTGATATCGGAGGCGGAACAACTGAAATTGCAATTATTGCACTTTCCGGAATTGTAAATGAAGAATCTGTTCGGATTGCCGGTGACGAAATGAATAATGCAATTATGCAGTTTTTCAAAAAAAGTTATAACTTGCTTATTGGTGAAAGAACTGCTGAATCAATTAAGTGTGAGGTTGGTTCCGCCGTTCCGTTAAAAGAGGAAATTACTGTGCAGGTTAAGGGAAGAGATTTAGTTGGCGGTATTCCCAAAACCGTGGAAGTTAGTTCTGTCGAAATTCGTGAAGCTCTTAATGAAAGTGTTGGACAAATAGTTGAGTCGGTTAAACAAACATTGGAAAGAACTCCACCGGAACTTTCCGCCGATATTCTTGACAGAGGAGTTATGCTAACCGGAGGCGGTGCTTTGCTAAAAGGTTTAGACGAAAGAATCAGAATGGAAACGCAGTTGCCCGTACATGTTTCAGAGGACCCGCTTACTGCTGTCGTTCGCGGAGCCGGCAAAGCGATTGATAATTTCAATAAATACTCAAAAGTTTTTATTCGTAAAAGAAATTATTAGTCTTAAAATTAGCAATTGTAAATCAGTTTCGTTTTGTAACTCAGAATTGAGCAAATAATTTTGGGTGTTTTTAAGATAAAAAGTTTGGAAATAATTAAATAATGCAGAAGTTCATTAGAAAAGTATTAAATGATTACAAAGAATATTTTGTATTAATAATTTTTCTAATTATTAGCCTGGTATTCTTACCGCTAAATAACAATCAGAAATTAAAAAAAATTAAAACTTATGCTTTTTCATCCTTTGCATATTTAGACAATACTGCCGATAATTTTTTTGCTTTATTTGTTAACAACACTGAATTGAACAAATTAAGACAGGAAAATGCAGAGCTTAATTTGAGGAATAATTTACTTCGCAATTATGCACTGGAAAATTCGGAATTACACAGATTGTTAAATTTCAAAAATCAATCGTCTTTTGAATTAATCCCATCAAAAATAATCTCAAAAACCGTTTCAAAAACTCATACTAATTTTATCATTAATTCGGGTGTAAATGACGGTGTTACTGTGGGAATGCCGATTGTTAGCGGGGAGGGATTGGTCGGAATTATTGACCAAGTTGACGATAATTTCTCAGTCGTTAAAACTATTAAAAGTCCTGATTTAATGATATCGGTTGAAGATCAGCGAAGTAATTACAGCGGAATATTAAGTTGGAACGGGGAAAGCCTTTTTTTGAAAAACGTTCCATCTTCCTCTGATATAAAGGAAGGTGACAGAATTGTTTCCTCAGCTTTCGGTACATTATTTCCACCTATGATTTCAGTAGGAGTTGTCTCAAAAAATGAACAGAACATTCCCGGGCTTCTCAGCATAGTTTATATAAAGTCATTTGTGGATTTAAGCGAAATCAAAAACATATTTGTAGTTAAAGTTGTTGTTAGCAAAAAACTTCGCAATGTCGAGCTAAATTTTAGAAGAGATTTGCAATGATAAGAAAGGACTTTATAATTATTATTATTCTCTTCATTTTAACGGCGGTAGCACAATTGACGGCTGTGCCTTTGATTTCTGTTTCAGGAATTTATCCGGATTTGCTTGTACTGCCAATAATATTTTTTACTTTAAAAAATGGACAAATCTACGGAACCACACTTGGTTTTTTATCCGGTTTTATCTTTGATTTTATTTCGGGCGGTGTTCTTGGAAGTGCTATGTTTGCATATACATTAGTCGGATTTATAACCGGCTATTTTTACGACGAAACACAAATGCCGAGTGAGATTAATTCATTAACGATTCTTTTAATTATTTTTATAAGCGGCTCAATAAGTTCATTTTTTTATTCGGCGTTGGGCACAAATCAATTGAATGAAATATTTAATTCACTATTAGTATTTTCAATTTCGTGCGGTGTTTATTCTACTGCAATTGCTATTCCAATAATTTTATTGAAACCTTTTAAATTGATTGAAAATTAAAATGTTTTTCGGAACAAATTTTAGAAGACAAATATTTCAGTTCGTTATTGTAGGCTTTTCAACGCTGTTGGTTTTACAACTTTTTAGAATGCAAATTGTTGAAAACAAGAGTTTTGTTGATAAGGCAAATAGGAATAGCATAAAGAAAATTGTACAGCAAGCTCCACGCGGAATCTTTTATGATAGGAATTTTAATATACTTGTTAGCAACCGTCCGTCTTTTATATTGGATATTACACCCGATAAATATGATACAAAGAATACCGGAATAATTGAAGAGGTAATAGGTGTTGATTCGGGATATATTGCTAAAGTGCTGCGAAAAAAAAGATTTTATTCCCGATTTTTACCTCGGAAAATAAAGAGCAATTTAAGTTTCCAATCAATAACTTGGCTTGACGAACAATCTCGGTTCCTTCCCGGTGTTTCATATGTTATTGATTTACAGCGTGATTATTCATTCGGAATTAATGGCTCACATTTTTTCGGTTACATAAAGGAAATTTCTCCCAAATTTTACAAAAAGAATAAACCTATGTATTCCATTGATGATAATATAGGTGTTAAAGGTTTGGAAAAAACCTATGAAAAATATTTGCGGGGTGTAAAGGGATATGACTATATAATTGTTGATTCCAAACGTAAAACTATTGGAAAATACTTAAACGGCAAAGCGGATAGGAAACCTATTAAGGGTGATGATTTGGTTTTATCAATTGATAAACAAACGCAAATTGTAGCGAGAAATGAGCTCAAAAACAGAAAAGGAGCTATTGTTGCTTTAGACCCAACAACAGGAGAAATTATTGCGTTTGTTTCTTCTCCTCAATATGATCTTTCCTTATTTTCAAATATATTGTCGAATGAAAAATGGAAGCAACTAGTAAATAATCCAAACAAACCGTTGTTTAACAGAGCAACAATGTCTATTTATCCTCCTGGGTCAACTATAAAGATGATTGCTGCAATTGCAGCACTGGAGGAAGGGACAATAAATAAAAATTGGACTATTTTTTGCAAAGGCGGATATCAGTTGGGAAATAGATTTTTCGGCTGCGATCATTATCATGGCAAAACAAATTTAACAAAAGCAATTGAGGCTTCATGCAACACTTATTTTTATCAGTTAATGTTGAAACTCGGTTTGGAAAAGTGGCACAAGTATGCCGGTTTGTTTGGTTTGGGAAACAAGACGGGAATTGATATTCCGGAGGAAAATTCAGGACTTTTACCCGATAAAAATTATTTGGATAAACGCTACGGCAAAAATAAATGGAGCAGAGGTTTGTTGCTGAATCTCGTTATTGGGCAAGGAGAAGTTGGTGTTACTCCTTTGCAGCTCGCCCATTATACTGCTTTGTTGGCAAATAACGGAGTAACGAAGAAACCGCATTTTGTTAAAGGTTACGTTGATAAATTTACACAGCGGTTTGTGCCTTTTAGTTATGATGACGAAAAAATAAATATTAGCGAAAAAACTTTAAAGACGGTTAAAAATGCAATGTTTCTCGTTGTAAATGGGAAAGAAGGCACAGCTAGAAATATTAGTAATTCGCAGTATAAAATTGCCGGAAAAACAGGGACGTCCCAAAATCCGTTTGGTAAAAATCATGCGGTATTCATTGCTTATGCTCCTGCTGATAATCCTAAAATTGCTGTTGCCGTTGTGGTGGAAAACGTTGGATACGGAAGTACATATGCTGCCCCGATTGCTCGAAAGGTGATTGATGCGTATTTAAGAGTGAAACCAAGTTTTATGAATACTACCAAATCAATTATGTTGCAAACAAAAAAAGAAGCTAAGACTAATGCGGATAAATTATAATCCCCAAGATAAATTTGATTTAATACTATTCATTCCTGTAATTGGATTGATTATGTTGGGATTGGCTGCAATTTATTCATCTACAGCAAATAATCCTGTGGTTTCCGGAAATTTTCAAAGACAAGTAGTTGCTTCTGTATTTTCAATTGCAGTATTTTTTATAATATATTTAGTACCGCAACAATCAATTAGGATTTTATCTTTGCCATCATATTTATTTTCAGTTTTGTTGCTGCTCTCTGTGATTGTTTTCGGAAAAACTGTTTATGGCGCCAAAAGTTGGGTTAGTATCGGTCCTGTTGGTTTCCAACCTTCGGAATTTGCCAAAATCGGTCTGATATTATATTTGTCCTATTGGCTAAATATTGAGAGAAAAGATATTAATAATTTAAAGCAAATTGGCGGAGCTTTGCTTCTCGGGATGATTCCCGTATTTTTAATTTTAATGGAGCCGGATTTAGGTACTGCAATAATTTTTATAATTATTACTCTCTCGGTTATTTTTTGGAGTGGAATTAGCCTGTTTGGAATGTTTGTTGTCCTTTCCCCTGTATTTTCACTGGTTGCTTCAATGTTTGGAACTATCCCTTTTATAATTGAACTGTCCTTGATAGTTACGGCTCTTTATTTATTTAAAAAAGATTTGTTCAATAGTGCGACAATATTTATTATTAATCTTGCTTCGGGTTTTGTTTTTAATTACGGATTTAAATTATTGCGCCCACATCAACAGAATAGGATAATGACTTTTATTAACCCGGGTTCAGATCCGCTCGGTGCCGGATATAATGCTCTGCAGGCAAAAGTTGCTATCGGTTCGGGTGGATTTCTCGGCAAAGGATTTTTGCATGGTAACCAAACACAGTTACGATTTATTCCTGAACAATGGACGGATTTTATTTATTGCGTTATTGGCGAGGAGTTTGGATTTATTGGCAGCGTGTTTGTAATTGTTCTTTATCTGATTATTTTCTTGAGGTTACTCCAATTAGCGTCAACTATCAAAAATAGATTTCGTAGTGGAATTATAATTGGAATTCTTTCCCTTATGTTTGTACATTTTGCTATTAATATCGGAATGAATCTTGGAATTACTCCTGTAATTGGCGTGCCATTACCGTTTATGAGTTACGGAGGCAGTTCATTACTCGCTAATCTAATTATGCTTGGGATTATATTTAATATTTATCGCAACAGAAAACAACACGTTTAATTTGGAATTTATTTCCTTACTATTTTGTATTTTTCGAATAGTATAATTGAGTAATATTAAACACAATTATTTGAAATAATCAATCACACGGAAAGTTATGACATCCTCTGAAAAATTAACTAAAAAATTAGATGCTCGCCTGCATATTTGCGTCGGTTTGGATTCAGATATAAAAAAAATACCTTCGTATTTGTTAAAATATGATGACCCTGTATTTGAATTTAATAAAAAAATAATCGAAGCCACAAAAGATATTACGGTAGCATTCAAATTAAATTTTGCATTTTATGAAGCTTCGGGAATCAAAGGCTGGAAAACTTTGGAAAAAACACTGGAGATTATTCCTAATGATATTTTAACTATTGCCGATGCAAAACGCGGAGATATTGGAAATACTTCCACAATGTACGCTAAATCTGTTTTTGAGCATTTTAATTTTGATGCGGTTACTCTAAGCCCATATATGGGCTTAGATTCGATTGAGCCGTTTCAAAGTTATTCGGAAAAAATTAGTTTTATTCTTGCCTTAACGTCAAATTTAACATCTTCAGATTTTGAAAAACAGATGTTGAAGGACGGAACTTTTCTATATCAAAATGTAATTAACAAATGTAATGAATGGAATAAGTCAAATAACCTCGGAATAGTATTTGGTGCTACAAACATTGAAGAACTAAAAAATAATATTGAAAAATTCAATAAATTATTTGTTCTTTTACCGGGTGTTGGTGCGCAAGGTGGTGATTTAAGCGAAATAGTAAGAACATTTAAAACATATAAAAACAATAATTTTTTAATCAATGTTAGCCGCAGTTTAATTTATGCCGGAAACGATAAAGAGTTTATGTATGCTGTTCGGAAAAAACTTCTTAATTATAATCATATTGTTTTTTCAAACTTAGATAGTTAAGTTAATTTTACTAGAAAATATATTTAAGAACAAAATAACTGTTAGATTATTTTTGCTTCTGCTTGTCAGAAAGAATCAAAGCGGAGAATATTATGCCGGACTCAAGTCGCATTCCGGAAAAAGCACTCTACGAAATTTGGTCTCATAATCAATTCAGTAAATCACTACAGACAATTAGTGGAGACGAAATTGAAATTATTAGTCCCGGACATCTCAACATAAATCAAGCAGGACCGGATTTTTTAAACGCAAGAATTAGAATTGGCAATCTTTCGTATGTAGGCGATGTTGAAATTGATATTGATTACAAAGATTGGAAGATTCACGGGCACAACATAAATAAGCGTTATAATAAAGTAATTCTTCATGTATGTTTATTTAATAAATTCCATCAAAGTTACGTCTATTCAAGTGACGGTAGAAAAATTCCTATTCTTGTAATTGCCGAAAAAATTGACAGTTCATTAATTGACCTTAAAAGTTTTAATGAGAATAGAAATATTAAGGAAAATAAAAACTTACTGCGGTGCAGCTATGAAGCGCATAAAGTTGATACAAATAAAAAAGTAGAATTTATAACTACATTTGGTGTTAAAAGGTTTAATTCCAAGTGCACGCGAATTTACTCAAGAATTAAAGAGCTGATATTTTTAAAGGAATTAAATATCCATGAACCGGTAATTAAGTATGAACTTACACCTGAATTTAAAAATAAAAAATTTTTGTACGATGATTTCAAGAATCGGGAAATTTGGCAGCAAACGTTGTATGAATTTGTTTTTGAGGCACTTGGCTATTCGCAGAATAAAGTTCCGATGGTAAAACTTGCGCA
>VAPK010061982.1_pt1 | contig 16310 bp, 15 predicted proteins | sample 3395031 | NCBI WGS metagenome assembly VAPK01 (sample SAMN08290443, study PRJNA428436) | hydrothermal vent metagenome | isolation source: Deep-sea hydrothermal vent chimney 1 | place: Pacific Ocean: Juan De Fuca Ridge
CTTATTCAAATATGGTTTAACTTATCTTGCAAGTGTGCTGTTCTCCAATAATTTAGAAAAATTCGTGGAATGCTGCAAATTTTTGTCATGTACTTAGGTAAAGACACGTATTTATTTACTGACCTCAATAAATTTTTGTTCTTTATAATCGGTGTAGCAGAAATAACAAGCCTTATTTACAGATTCCCGATATTTTTCCATTTTTCTTGACAATTAAAAATTTTATTTATCTTTGACCGACCGTTCAGTCAAAAATTATTAAATAATGGCTCCAAAAACAAGTAAACAATTCGAAGAGATAAGGCAGTCGCGCAAAGCGATGTTAGTTAAAGCTGCCATGGAGCTATTTGCCAATAACGGGTTCATGGGAACTTCTATCAGTAGTATTTCCAAAAAAGCAGGCGTCTCAAAAGGTTTAATTTATAATTATTTTGAAAATAAAGAAGCACTTGTAAAAGAAATCATCATGGCAGGATTGAAGGAAATTATGCTGGAAATGGATTTCGACTTTAACCAAAAGATGACCCGGGAGCTAATCATCGAGCTGATGGACAAAAATCTGGGTTTGATTTATAAAAACGGTGACTACTGGAAACTTTACATTGCCGTGATCGCCCAGCCTGCCGTGGTTGAATTGGTAAAAGATGAAATTTTCAAAGTTCTGGGGCCATTTTTTGTGGCTGTAGCAGCTTATTATGAAGAAAAGGGTGAGAAGAACCCGATGGCTTACGGATATCTTCTGGGGGCCATCCTCGACGGAGTCGGACTTGACAGCATGTATGATCCCGAGCATTATCCCATTAAGGAAATTCGTGATATAATTATCGAAAAATTAATTTAATATATGAAAACACGTTCAATAAAAATCTGGGGCGTCATATTGGCAGGGCTGCTTTTACTGGCAGGTCCGGTACAGGCTCAAACAATGACCGCCAAAGAGCTGGTCAACAAATCGTACAATCTGTTTTTGGGGAAAAGTAGTTTTAGCATTATGACAATGGAAATTGTCAGGCCTACCTGGCAAAGATCCATCGAGATGCAAAGCTGGTCACTGAGCAACGAATACTATATCGCGCTCATAACACAGCCGGCGCGGGATAAAGGCGAAGTATTTCTCAAATATGATAAGAACATGTGGAACTTCATCCCGGCCATTAACAGGGTTATCAAGATACCGCCCAGCATGATGATGCAATCGTGGATGGGCTCCGATTTTACCAACAACGATCTGATGAAACAAAACAGCATCATTACGGATTATACCCATAAATATAACGGAAGCGCTACCATCGACGGTTATGATTGCTATGAAGTTGATTTAGTTCCCCTACCCGATGCTGCTGTTGTGTGGGGTTCTATCAAAATGTGGATTGCAAAAATGAACTTTAACACGTTGAAAGCAGAGTTCTACGACACACATAACAAACTGGTGAAAACAGAAACAGCCTCCGAACTTAAAACAATGGGTGGCCGATTGCTGCCGTCGCTTCTTGAAATGACTTCCAATACAAAGCCGGGAGATAAAACAGTCATCCATATTCTGCATCAGGAATTTGATGTAAAAGGTGTAACCCTACAGTTCTTTTCCATTCAGAGGATCAAAAATATCAGACCCAAAAATATTCATATCAAGTAAAAATGAAATCAATCTTTAAAATAGCCTGGAGAAGTTTATGGAGAAACCGTCGGCGTACGCTTTTGACATCAGTTTCTGTCGTACTTTCAATTTCACTTGCTCTGTTCATGCGCTCCATGCAGTTTGGTTCCTACGAACAAATGATCCAGGCTGGTGTTAACCAGGTAGGTGACTTACAGGTACATGACACCGGTTACTGGGAAAATAAAAGTCTCGACCGCGCTTTTTTCCAGCCAAAAGGGATGAATGAAACCATCAAAAGCATCCCGGGCGTTAAAAATGTGATGCCAGGACTGGAAACATTTTCGCTGGCATCCTACGGAAAACAGACCAAAGGAATTCTTGTTTCCGGTATTGATCCTGTGTTACAAAACAAGCAGACAAACCTTGCCGGAAAGATTATCAAAGGCGCATATCTTACAGAACCCAACCAAGTACTCATTGGTGACCAACTCGCAAAATTCTTAAAGATCAATGTGGGAGACAGTATGGTATTGCTGGGACAAGGTTTCAGAGGTTTGACCGCTTACGGGATATACAAAGTGGCCGGAATTTTTCATCTTCCTTCTCTGGAAATGAACAGCCAGCTTCTATACATGAGCTTGACCGACGCTCAGAGTTTTGTATATCCTTATCAGAAAGGATTATTGACCGATGTTTCGGTTTTTCTGAATAATCAGTCGGAACTGAGTAGTGTAACAAAGGCATTGGGAGCCAAGTTGGGAAAGAAGTTCGAAGTCATACCCTGGCAAACCATGCTTACAGATATTTTACAAACCATCCGGGTGGACAATGTTGGGGGGCAATTTATGTTGCTGATATTGTATGTTATTGCCGCCTTCGGCATTTTCAGCACCATTTTGATGATGACCATGGAAAAGAGAAAACAGTATGCTGTGATGATTTCCGTGGGAATGCAAAGGAGAAAATTGATCATGGTAAGTGTTGTTGAAACGTTTATCGTTGCTGTGATCGGAATCCTTGTCGGCTTGATGATTGCTTCGCCCATATTGTATTATTTGCATTACAATCCGATTCCCATGACAGGTGACATGGCAAAAATGTATTTGGAATTCAATATTGACCCGATACTGCCCTTCTCGATCAAATCACATATTTTCCTGAGCCAGACGGCCATTGTGTTGGGTTTATCGTTGCTTTCTGCTTTGTATCCGGTTATTTATCTGTCAAGATTTAACGTTTTAAATGCTTTCAGACATTAAAAATAAAAAAGATGTTACTGGCCATCGCCTGGAGAAATATATGGAGAAACGGTCGCAGGACCATCATTGCCGCAACATCCGTGTTTATGGCACTGGTGCTGGCTTTGTTAGCGTTATCCATGAAATATGGCTCGATGGAACAGATGGTCAGCGCAGGGGTAAACCAGGTGGGTGACCTGCAGGTTCATGACACTGGTTATTTTGAGAACAAAAGCATTGACCATGCATTTTTTGATCAGAAAGACTTTGATAGGGTTTTCAAAGATTTTCCCCAAATAAAAAGAGTCATTCCTCATTTGGAGACTTTTTCGCTGGCTTCCTTCGGTAAACAGACCAAAGGGATTCTGGTTTCAGGGATTAATCCAAAACTGGAAGATGCCCAGTTAAAGCTTTCGCAAAAAATAATCAAAGGTCATTACCTGACAAAAGACAATGATGTCATCATCGGCGATAAAATGGCTGAATTTTTGAAAATCAACGTTGGCGACAGCCTCGTACTGCTGGGACAGGGATATCGTGGAATTACGTCTTACGGAATTTACAAAATTGCTGGGATTTTTCATCTTCCATCTCAAGAAATGAACAGCCAGCTTCTCTATATGAATCTGGCTGATGCCCAGAGTTTTGTTTATCCTTATCAAAAGGGGTTACTCACCGGATTTTCAGTTTATCTAAAAAACACTTCGCAGGTAGAAAGAATCAAACCGCAACTGGAAAAAAAATTGGGAAAAGATTACGAAGTGATCTCATGGAAATCTATCTTATCCGATCTGCTACAGACCGTTGCCGTAGGTAAGGCATCATCGCAAATCTTAATGCTGATATTGTATGTGGTGGCGGCTTTCGGTATTTTCAGCACCATTTTGATGATGACTATGGAAAAACGAAAACAATATGCTGTCATGGTTTCGATTGGGATGCGCCGCGGAAGACTGGTTTGGATGAGCATTATGGAAACCTTTTTGGTTTCTATACTCGGTGTTATTGTGGCTTTGCTTGTAGTGTCTCCCATTTTGTTTTACATGCATTTCCATCCCATTCCCGTAACAGGCAGCATAACAAAAGTCTATCTTATGTATAACATCGAACCGGTCATGCCTTTTTCGGTGAGTCCGTATCTTTTCATCAGCCAGACATCAATTATCTTGATCCTTTCATTTTTATCGGCCTTGTATCCGGTAATATATGTATTGAAATTTAATGTATTAAACGCCTTCAGGCATTAAACTAAAAATTATGTTATTTGCCATTGCATGGAGAAACTTATGGAGAAACAAACTTCGCAGCACAGTGATTTTTGCATCCATTGCCGTTGGAATAATCGGCGCTGTGATTTCCGGTGGCTTTATGTCGGGAATGGCAGATCAACGTGAAAATGCTGCCATTGCAAACGAAGTTTCAAATATTCAAATCCATAACCCTGATTTTCTTTTAAACGGAGAAACAAAATATATGGTTCCCCAGGCGGAGCAAAAAATCCGTGAGATTGAGAAGATTCAGCAAGTAAAGGGAGTGAGCCTTCGTTTGAAAGTTACAGGCATGGCTGCGTCTGCCAACGCCGGGGCAGGAATCACCATCCGTGGTGTCAACATCGCTCCCGAACTTAAAGTAAGTGATATCAATCAGCATATTATTCAGGGAAAATATCTTACTGATGATGCAAAATTCCCCGCCGTGATCGGGCAGAAATTGTCACACAAACTTGACCTGGGACTCGGAGATAAAATCATCATTACTTTATCAGATTCCAGCGGAACAATTACCAGCGGTGCTTTTCAGATCGTAGGAATTTTTAAAACTGCCAATAATCAGTTTGACGAATCCAATGTTTTTGTCAAGAGAAAAGACCTGGCCAAACTGGTCGGTTATCCTGTTAGCGTTGGAAATGAAATTGCAATAAGGCTTTTCTCCAACCTTGATACACCAATGGTTGTAAAAAATTTAGATAAAATGATGGCGGGAGAAATACAATCCAAAAAGATTATCATCCAAAGCTGGGACCAGATTGAGCCCATGCTAAAATCGATGGTGGCTATGATGGACTATTTTTCTTATCTATTCCTCATCATTATTATGGCGGCGCTTGCCTTTGCGATCATTAACACGATGTTGATGGCTGTTATGGAACGGACGCGGGAAATCGGTATGCTGATGGCGTTAGGGATGAACAAAAGAAAGATATTCAACATGATCCTGCTGGAAACCGTTTTCCTGTCTATTATTGGTGCTGTTGCCGGACTGGCCATTAGCATCCTTATTGTACACCATTACGCCACATACGGATTTGATCTTACCAGTTCAGCAAGTGGATTAAATGCGTTCGGCTACAGTGCCCGTATTTTCTTCAGGGTTGGTAATGAATTTTATCTGACCAGTCTGATACTGGTAGTGATAATTGCCATTATTTCAGGAATTTCACCGGCATTGAAAGCTTTAAAATTACAGCCTGCAACGGCGATAAGAGAAAATATTTAATTACCCTTTAAAAATAAACCCATGAGTATAATTCAAGCTAAAAACATTCATAAAGTTTACAACGAAACACACGTTCCGGTCAATGCCCTCAACGGTGTCGATCTGGAAATTGAAAAAGGAGAATTTACCGCCATTGTCGGACCTTCAGGTTCAGGAAAGACAACACTCTTAAACATTATCGGCGGACTTGATTTGCCAACGCAAGGCGATATTTTTATCGAAGGAACCAACCTGAAAAATCTAAGCTCAAGACAACTGATTGATTTCAGGCTTTATAATATCGGATTTGTATTTCAGGCTTACAACCTGATCCCTGTGCTGACGGCACTGGAAAACACCGAATTTATTCTTGAATTGCAAGGTGTTTCCAAAAGGGATCGTGAAAAAAGAGCCATGGAAATACTTGAAACGGTAGCCATTGCTGATAAAAAAGATCACAAACCGGGGCAGCTATCCGGAGGACAACAGCAAAGGGTGGCTGTCGCACGGGCCTTGGTCTCGCAGCCGAAATACATCATTGCCGATGAACCAACTGCCAACCTGGACTCTAAATCAACAGAAGAACTGTTGATGCTGATGAAACAAATGAACGAGAAATATCACACCACCTTTGTATTCGCAACCCACGACCAAAGAGTTATGGACAAAGCCAGAAGAATTGTGACCATTGATGACGGCAAAGTGGTTGGTGACGAAACTTATGATAGGTAAGGCTTTGTTTTGGTCAAAAACAAAGCTCATTCGGGTTTGTAACCCGAATGTTCAGGGCAAACAGGATTTGTAATCCGGTTGAATAAATATCTGAAACATGAAAACGAAAAGTATAAGTAGCGGACTCAAAATCATTTATTTCAAAGCTTCCGGATTGCAAATCCGGAAGGGTGTCAAAATAAAAATCCTGATCATATTTTCTCTGTCTGTTTTTCTGGTGACCAATGCGTCTGCTCAAAGCAGGAATTCTTATTCAATAAAAGGTTTTCTGGAATACACCAACACCACCTGGGCTCCGCCAGGCCAGCAACCGTGGATCGAAGCATCAGGTTTATACAATCGACTTGACTTTAACTGGTTCCCCAACAGCCACTTAAATTTTCAGGCAGGGATGCGGAACAATTTCGATTTTGGCTCTATGATAGCTGCATTTAATCCGATATATGCCAGTTACCTGACGGCAGACAACGGACTCCTGGATATGACTTTTAAACTGGTACAAGATTCTTCCTATGTTTTGTATTCCAATTTTGATAGGCTAAACCTGAAATTGAGTTATGACAAACTGGAGATTGTCTTAGGCAGACAAAGGATCAACTGGGGAATAAACACAGTCTGGAACCCCAATGACATTTTTAATACTTACAATTATTTCAACTTCGATTATGTGGAGCGGCCAGGCAGCGATGCTGCTCTGATTCAATATTATACCGGTTCATTATCATCACTTCAGGTCGCTGCCAAATTAGATAACAAACATCAGCTTACTGCAGCGGCCATGTATAAATTCAACCTTTCCAACTATGATATCCAATTTCTAAGCGGTGTCATGAACAAGGATTTTGTAGCTGGAATGGGATGGGCCGGGCAAATCAAAGGGGCCGGTTTTACCGGTGAAGCCAGCTATTTTCGAAACCTGAAAGCTTTTAGCGACACAACCGGGCAGTGGGTTATCTCCGTTAGCGGCAATTACACGCTAAAAAACGGATTGTTCCTGAACACATCAGTCATTTACAACAGTTCAGGAGCAACCGGCCCGACAGGTTTCATCAATTTTTTCCAGCTTGCCAATCTCTCTCCCAAAACGCTCACACTTTCACGGCTAAACTGGTTCGTAGAGGCTTCTTACCCAGTTACGCCTTTAATAAAAGTGGATGTGTCTTCAATAATGAATCCTTATGATAATTCTGCTTTTCTGGGACCTTCAATAGACTTCAGTCTCACGGAAAATCTGGTACTTTTCGTTATGGGCCAACTTTTTGTGGGAAAACCAAACACCGAATACGGAAGTTTCGGGCAAATGTATTACATGCGATTAAAATGGTCTTTTTAAGAAAGTTAAAAAGAATTTCAGCACAAAAACAAAGAAAATCCCCGGTTTACGAGACTAAGGGGAACACTTATTTATTCCAACTTATGCGCCTGTTTAAAGGTTCTTTTTATTTTTGCTGACATAAAATAATATTATGAACGAAGATTTGACAAAATTAGAACCAGCAAAAATTTGGTACTTTTTCAGGGAAATTCTCTCCATTCCCAGACCATCGAAAAAAGAAGAAAAGGTTATAAATTATCTTTTAGCTTTTGCCCGCGAGCGGAATCTGGAAGCCATCAAAGACGAAACAAACAATGTTTTGATAAGAAAACCGGCAACCCCGGGAATGGAAAACAAAAAATCGGTGGTTTTGCAAAGTCATATTGATATGGTTTGTGAAAAAAACAGCGATAAAGTTCATGATTTTGAGAATGATCCAATCGATACTTATATGGACGGTGGATGGGTAAAAGCCAAGGGGACAACTCTTGGAGGAGATGACGGCATCGGCGTGGCAGCTGAACTGGCGTTGCTGGATTCTGAAGACATTCAACACGGACCGATTGAGTGCCTGTTTACAATAGACGAGGAAACCGGACTCACTGGAGCATTCGGATTAAAACCGGATTTTCTGAAAAGTTCCATTTTATTGAATCTTGATTCGGAAGATGAAGGACAACTTTATATCGGCTGTGCCGGAGGACAGGATACACTTTCGTGGCTCCCTTATAAAAACCAAGTTGCACCCAAAGGTTATAAATCACTGAAAATAATAATTACCGGACTTACTGGCGGCCATTCCGGTGATGACATCAATAAAAACAGGGGAAATGCCAATAAAATTCTGAACCGTTTTCTTTGGACCCACAAGGATAATTTCCAGATGAAACTCAGTGTTTTTGATGGTGGAAACCTCAGAAACGCTATTGCCCGTGAAGCTTACGCATTAGTGATGATACCTTCCGAAAAAACTGATTCTTTAATTGCTGAAGCAAAAACTTATGAAACTGTGGTAAGAAATGAGTTTCATACTACAGAACCGGGGTTGAGAATTTCAGTCATCGAAACCGAACAACCTGAAATGGTTATCCGGGATGAAGATTTCACGAAGCTCGTTCTATCACTGTATGCTTGCCCTCATGGGGTAATTGCCTTGTCTCAGGATATTCCCGATTTTGTTGAAACATCTACCAATCTGGCCTCGGTGAAATTTCTGGAAGATGAAATATTGGTCACCACCAGTCAACGGAGTTCTGTTGAATCTGAAAAATGGGATGTTACCAATATGATAATAAGTCTCTTCAGCTTAGCAGGAGGCCGTTCTAAAACATCAGAAGGTTACCCGGGATGGAAGCCTAATCCGAATTCCGAAATTGTTGATCTTACTGAAAAATCCTATGAAAAACTGTTCAAAGTCCAGCCTAAAGTACTTGCTATTCATGCAGGTTTGGAATGCGGACTGATTGGAGATAAATACCCAAAAATGGACATGGTTTCTTACGGACCTACCATTAAAGGCGCTCACTCTCCCGACGAAAGGCTGGATATCGAATCGGTAGTAAAATTCTGGGATTTGACGCTGAAAGTACTAAAAAACATTCCTGAAAAGGAATAAGATTTCTGAATATCTTTGTCAGGAATTAAGATTTTAAATGAAAATAAGAAACAACCATCTATTCACTTCTTCCCACAGGAGGCGATCTTTTATTGTCGCATTGCTGTTGGTTGTTTTCTTTTCGCCTTATAGCATAAAAGTAGCTGACATGGTGGTTCACCACCATTATACAAGTCACTATAACAAGTTACCCGAAACAGAATTTAATATAGCGGGTCATTTTTGTCCCATCCCCGGCTTTCAATATAAATCATTCACATTCCATCAGGTAACCGGGGAAATGGAAGGAATTCGTTTTCTCCATAAGATTCTTTTTTACAGGACTCAAGACCCATTCGTTACCCCATATATATTTTCATTTTCTTTGCGTGCACCGCCTTTATTGGACAACATCTCTTAGGTAAAAACAATCTTATTGTCCAATAAATAACGGAATTAAATGAAAGCAAAAGTTTTCCTTTTCTTTCTGCTGTTTCTTTTTATAAAAGTAAATGCAGATAATGTCATAAGCGGCACCATAACTGATAATAAATCAGGTGAAAGCCTGCCTGGAGTAAATATTGTAATGACTGAGCTTTCGGCTGGAACAGTCAGTGACAACAGCGGTCATTACCTCATCAAAAACTTACCCAACGGAGAGTTTCTTGTCAGCTACATGTACGTAGGTTATGAAACGTTAACCAAAAAAGTGAAGTTGACAGGCAACACTCACATCACATTCAATGTTGCTTTGAAACCAAAGGTATTCCAAGGTCAGGAAGTGGTAATCACTGGAAATTTCACAAGTACCCAACATGAAAACACTGTACAAATTAATAGCGTAAATCCACAAAGTATCAACCAGGTAGGAACACCATCGCTGATGGCTTCTCTGGCTCAAATTCCAAATGTTGATGTGATATCCAAAGGTCCCGGTGTGGTCACTCCGGTCATCAGGGGATTATCAATGAGCAATATTCTTGTACTGGAAAACGGGATTCCTATGGAAAATTTCCAATTCTCAGAAGAACATCCCTATATGGTGAATGTATCGGGATTGGATCGTGTAGAAATCATCAAAGGGCCCGCATCGCTGATGTACGGCTCGGGAGCCGTTGGCGGCGTGATCAACCTTATTGATGCACCCGTAGCCCAACAAGGAACCATCAAAGGGAGTGCTGACATAAGATATTTCAGCAATACGGCAGGAACCAATTCCGGCATCGGCATTGAGGGGAATCAAAATGGTTTTGTTTGGGGAGCCCGCGTTTCCATGAATTCCCAGGAAGACTTCATACAGGGTAACGGCAAATTTGCACCAAACACCCGTTTCAATACCCAAAGTGCCAAACTTAACGCCGGTTTTGTGAAAAAAATAGGAACATTCCGTTTGTTTTACAATTACGACCAGGACAAATTTGGCATGGCCGTTAGGGAGTCATTGCCCATGGTTACCGAAAGAGGAAGAAAAAACAACCTGTGGTATCAAAACCTGACCGATCATCTGCTCATTTCCAAAAACAAAATTTTTCTTGGGAATTTTAAGCTGGCCGTAGATTTTTCCTTTCAAGACAATCATCGTCGGGTTGAAGCTTCACCCCAGAATCCCACGTTTGAAATTGTGGACATGACACTTAAAACCTTTACTTACAGAATGAAGGGGGGTTATGATTTCTCGAAAAAACTCAAAGCTTTTCTGGGCATACAGGGTTTGGCACAAAACAACCTGAACCATCAGGCTCCGCAACACGTAATTCCTAATGCTTCACAAAATGATTTTTCAGTTTTCGCCATGGGACGCTACCATTGGAACAAAAGAATCATTACAGAAGGCGGTATCCGCTTTGACCATCGAAAAATTTTCGTTCCGGCTTACACAAATAACGCTATCGGAAATTTAATCTCCGACCTGACCCGTAAATATGACAATGTAAGTGCTTCGCTGGGGACCAATGTACATTTTAGTCCTTCGTTCCTGCTCCGGTTGAATGTGGCTACGGCTTTCCGTAGTCCCAACATTGCCGAACTAACCCAGGACGGAATGCATGCCAATCGGTACGAAAAAGGAAATAATAATCTGAAAAACCAACAAAATACCGAGGTTGATTTGGGATTGCATTACCAAACTAAAAACGCAAACTTCCAAATATCAGCCTTTTACAATCACATCAACAACTATATCTTTCTAACACCGACCGGTACATCGACGACTGCCGGCAACCCCATTTATCAATATCTGCAAGCACCTTCTGAATTATACGGTGGAGAGGCTGGCATGCAGATTAGCCCACGTTCTCTAAGCTGGCTGAACATGAAAGCCACCTATTCCTATGTTTTGGGACGAAAAATATCGGGAGGTTATCTGCCGCTTATTCCTGCAAACAAAATCCATTTTGAGGTTACAGCTACCAAAAAACATTGGCATCATTTCAGCAACAGCTTTTTCAAAGTGGAAACAAATCATGTATTTGCACAGAACCATCCCGGCCAGTTTGAAGATGCTTCCAAAGCCTACAACTTGTTTAATCTGGTATTGGGAACCCAGATAAAAATCAATCAACAACGGGTTAGTTTGGACATCACAGCTTCCAACCTGTTCAATACAGAGTATATGGATCACCTTTCCACTTTACGGGAAGTGGGACTTTATGATATGGGACGGAATATCACTGTTTCACTGCATATTCCGTTCGGTATTGTCAAATCAAAAGCAATTAAAAATTAGATTTTCCGTTTCACTTTTATGTAGTAGCTTTGTTCGTTTACAAGACACAAAATATGAGCCTTACGGGGAACGCAAAAGTGCACTCCCAGTGAAAAAATACAATTCATGAAAATGAAATTCAGGGGAACCTTTTTACTTCTGGCATTTGTGGGATTATGCGGACTGATGGCATCTTGTCAGAAAAACGATATGTGGAATACTGATCCTTCCCTGCACCTTGGGTTTTCAAACGACTCTATCATATTCGATACTGTTTTCACCACATTGGGTTCTGCAACCCATGCTTTAATGGTATACAACCGTTCCAACAGTAATCTGATAATCTCCAACATAAAACTGGAAGAGGGAAGTAAATCCCCCTTCAGGATTAATGTTGACGGGGATGCTACTTTTGATGCCAGCAATATCGAACTTCGCAGTGGGGACAGTTTGTTCATCTTTGCAAAAGTCACCATCAACCCAAACAATGTCACTAATCCCTTTGTGGTACAAGACAGCATTTTGTTTCAGGTCAACGGAAACAATCAATTTGTTAAACTCGTTGCCTGGGGAAGAAACGCGCATTATATTCTTGCAGATCATACCACTGCAGGATTCCCACCTTACAAAATTGTTGCCGACAGCCTGCAGACCACTCACTGGGACAACAAATTACCCTATGTGATCTATGGTTATGCCGTAGTTGATTCATATGGAAAATTAATCATCGACCCGGGAACGCACATCTATTTCCATAACAATGCAGGTCTCTGGATCTTTGCAAACGGCCAGCTCATTGCTCAGGGAACGATTACTGATCCTATTGTCTTTCAAGGAGACCGGCTGGACGAATCTTATGCCGACCTGCCGGGACAATGGAATCGTATCTGGATCATGGAAGGCCCTTCCGGGAAAAATAACATTATACAAAATGCAGTCATCAAAAATGGTTTCATCGGCATCCAGGCCGAATCGTTTTACAATCCAACAAAAAATAAGTTGATCCTGGATAATGTAATCATTAAAAACATGAACGGCGTAGGGGTTTATACCCGCAATTACAACATCACGGCACAAAATCTGGTAGTGGGCGATTGCGGCAGCTACAGCATGGCTTTGACCGATGGCGGAAATTATCAGTTCATACAATCTACTTTTGCAAATTACTGGCTTTATTCCGTGAGAAACAATCCTGCTGTTTTCTTAAGCAACTTTCTAGTGGATTCCAGCAATCAAACCATTCCCAATTCGATGCATTTTAATTTGGGAAATAGCATTATTTATGGTGATAACGGCAATGAGTTTGGAACCCAAATGGTTTCCGGGGCTGATTCGAGCTACTATTTCGATCATTGTCTGGTAAAAACAACATTAGATATGACCAATACGAATGAGTTCAATCAAATCATAATAAACAAGGATCCTCTTTTCAAAAATACTGATAGTATGGATTATAGACTTGATACACTTTCTCCGGCCATCGGAAAGGGGGATCCCAATATTAGTGTTAACGTACCCAATGACCGGCTGGGAAATCCACGCGGCATGTTCCCCGATCTTGGTGCTTATCAATTTGTTCCGGGTCAAGGTAAAAAGTAGCCGGAAACTTACTACTTTCGCACCCAATTTTCCTGATGGTTCTTATTTTGGATCTCAGGCTACAATTTACAAGGGAATTCATAGAAAACAAAAGCTATGATCATTGGTATTGGCGGCGTCAGTAATGCCGGGAAAACAACACTGGCCAACAGAATAAAAGAATCTTTAGCCCCATTAAAGGTCAAAACGTTATGTCAGGACGACTTTGCCAATCCTGTCGACCAGATTCCCATGATCAATGACCATGTGGACTGGGAAATCCCCAAATCTATCGATATGTCATTGTATTTCAGACAAGTCCTCGAAGATTCAAAGAAGTACGATGTGATTATTGCCGAAGGATTGTTTGCCTTTTGTGATGAAAGGATTGTTAGACATTACGACAAAAAGATATTTATCACCATAAGTAAAGAAACCTTTTTTAAACGAAAATCCAAAGATTTCAGGTGGGGAAAAGAACCTGAATGGTACATGAACCATATCTGGGAAAGCCACTTTAAATCTGGCACGCAAAACACAATGGATAAAAATACTTTGATCCTTTCCGGCGAAAAACCCGTTGACCTGAACCAACTGATCCCTGAATTGGAATTTGAGAAATATTTTGCCGGCATTCTTTCCTGAAAACCGGTTTCACTTTAAAAATTAATAATAATTTATTACATCTTTTGGGAGGAAAACCTATATTTGCGGATAGGCATGTGTATTTCTAAAATCTTGTAACTAATGAAAATATTAAAGCTGACGCTTTTAGCCGTGTTCTTTATAGCTATTTCCGGCATAATGAATGCGCAACACATCACAATTCTTCACACCAACGACATCCATTCAAAAATTACGGGAAATGGCCCTGAAACCGATTATTCACCACTTGTGCTGAACAACGACAGTGTGCAAGGTGGCTTTGCCCGGCTGGCTACCTTGCTGAAAGAGCAAAAAGCCAAAAACCCAGACGGGACACTCATTGTGGATGCCGGTGATTTCCTGATGGGAACTCTTTTTAATATGGATGAACCCAACACGGGTTTTGAGCTGGCCATGATGAAAAAAATGGGATTTCAGTTCACCACCATAGGTAACCATGAGTTTGATTATGGCCCCAATGCGTTGGCTGATGTGATTAATGAAGCGGAAAAGCATGGCGGGATTCCGCAGATTATCTCATCCAATCTGGTGCCCGCGCCTAATTCTCCACGGGATAACAAGTTGGCAAAACTTTTTGAAGACGGAACTATTTTACCTTACAAAATCATTACTATCAAAGGCATTAAAATCGGAATCATTGGAATTTTGGGAATCAATGCTGCCGAAGTAGCTCCCAATAAAGCACCTGTAAAAGTTGAAAAGCAAAGAAAAACGGCTCGCAAACTGGCCAAAATGCTGAAAAAAGAAAAGCATGTTAATCTGGTGATCTGCCTGTCGCACAGCGGCGTTTACCCCAATGGAAAAGGAGGTTTCTACGGCGAAGATGTGAAAATGGCCAAAAGAGCAAAATATATTGATGTAATTATCAGCGCTCATACGCATGTGGTCACGCCGCAACCCATCAAAGTGAAAAACACACTGATTGTCCAGACAGGTTGTTACCTGCATTATTTGGGAAGACTTGACCTGGATGTGGAACAGGGAAAAATTGCCAGCTATCATTTTGAGCTCATTCCCATCAACGACAAAATCATGGGAGATAAAAAAATTAATGCTGAAATCAATGCCTACGAAAAAGTCCTGACAAAAAAATATTTATATCCCCTGGGATTAACCTATAAAAAACCCATTGCAGAGACTTCGTTCAACTTAATGAAACATAATCCAAACGGATATCAAAACACCGATCTTGGCGTGTTCCTTGACCATGCTATCAAATATTATGTTGACAAGTACGATGGCGGAACGGATGTGGAACTGTTAGCTTCCGGTGTCGTACGCGATAATATTTTAAAAGGGAAAACCGGTGCTATTACGGTAGCAGATATGATCAGGATGTTGCCTCTGGGACGCGCCAATAAGCATCTTCAGGGCTATCCACTGGCAAAAATTTACCTCACCGGACATGAATTGAAAAACCTTATGGAAGTGCTTTTGCTTTCAAAAAGCGATGACGGGTATGTTTTTGCTTCCGGCATTAAGGTCTTTTACAATCCCAAAAAGCTTATGCTCACACGGGTTTATAAAATTGAAATGAACGGCAAACCGATCGACCTTGACAAGAACGATCTTAAACTTTACAGTGTTACGGCGGACACTTACTTACTCAGCTTCATTGGAAGAGTGAAAAAACTTAGTCACGGACTGGTAAGCGTTATTCCCAAATTCAAAGACGGGGTACCCATTCATGATATGAGCAAAGCCATTATTGATTTCGACAAAAACGAACCGGGCCTTCAGCCGGGAACCGAATGGCTGGGGGTTGTCCGTTATTTGCAACACTTGAAAGACACAAACGAGAATGAAATCCCGGATATTCCGCTGAAATATGACCATGCGCTTTCAAATCGGATTGCGGGGAAAAAGAAATAATGGATGAATCATTCCTTTAAAACGTTGTATTTTTTAGACAATGAAAAGTTCATTTTCATTGAAGTAAAAAGAACCGGACTTACAGATGAGAACGACCCGGGCAGGATTTATTTTTGGCTGGTTTATGAAAAATCTTCCGGAAAAGTCCAACGGCTTCAGTTTGTTTCAATATATTCGGATGAACATGAAGAGCAACGGGTTTTTAAGGAAGGCATCTTAAAATTTGATTCCGAAAAGGGACATTATCTGGAAAACGGAACGCTCAAAAGATTTGAATTATCCAATCTTCCGGTTCATCTCGTTCCTGAAACCTTTAAAGGCAGAATCAACGATTTCTTTTCAGATTTAGAGTAAAAATTCTTACTGGCGCGCGTTTGAAACGCGTGCCTATTGTATAAGATGTTAAAGAATTTACATCCAAAACAATCGTTAAAGAGAGTCTGCTGATTTTCTTATGCGGCCAAAGTTATAAATTTATCCGTGTAGGTTGATACAGAAAAACAATGGCGAAAATATTTGTCGTTTTGAAGGGTAAA
>VAPK010228566.1_pt1 | contig 16304 bp, 14 predicted proteins | sample 3395031 | NCBI WGS metagenome assembly VAPK01 (sample SAMN08290443, study PRJNA428436) | hydrothermal vent metagenome | isolation source: Deep-sea hydrothermal vent chimney 1 | place: Pacific Ocean: Juan De Fuca Ridge
CTTATCAACATAATAGCTTAAATATCAACCGCTTATATTGATTATTTCAAAAATTGTCATGTACTAAGGGCATTTCGTTATTTTAATGAAAAAAAACAGCCATGAAAAAGAAACAGATTTTAAGCGTATTCATTGCATTTGTTTTTATGCTGGCAGGCTTATCTTCCTGTAATTCAAGCCTGTTACAGAATAATACTTCAAAACCCGATTCTATTGGAAGTACAGCGGAGGTTTTGGTTGTGTTTCAAAATGCAGGGCAATGGAGTAGTCCCATTGGGAACACCATCAGAAAATACTTCCAGGCCAGCATTTATGGTCTTCCGCAAAGTGAACCGATTTTCAGATTGTTACACATCGATGAAGATCAACTTTCAGATATTTTCAAGACGCAGCGCAACATTTTTATTGTAACCATTAATCCCAAAGTCAAAGAACCTAAAATTGAGATAAAAAAAGACATATGGTCTGCACCACAACTGGTCATTTACCTGACGGCTCCGTCTGAACAATCATTTGTTGATGTGTTTAAGGATCGTCATGATCTTTTCATCGAAAGATATATGAAATTAGAGCGGAAGCGGATTCTGGATGTTTTCCATTCTTCGCTTGACGATAAAGTCATGCAAGGAATTCAGGGTCGATTCGGCTTTTCTCTGAACGTTCCCTCAGGTTTTTATATCGCCAAAAATCAACCCGGGTTTATGTGGGTAAGGCATGAAGCCAACCGATATAATCAGGGATTTATAATCATATCAGAACCTTATGTTGATGCGGGTCAATTTTCCAGGGAAAGCATCCTGACCCGGATACAAAATTATCAACGAAAATATATTCCTGGCCCCACAGAAGGCTCCTACATGTCCATAGACAGAAAATATATTATCCCAGAATACTCATCCATCAATAATTTCCCAACAAAATATGCTATCAAAATAGACGGCCTTTGGCGCGTGGAAAATGACTTTATGGGAGGACCTTTCATCAGCTATACTTTTCTTGATCCCAAAACCAATGAGATCGTGACACTATTTGGCTATGTGTATTATCCGAATAATAAAAAACGTGATCTTCTGTTGCAGGTGGAATCGATCCTTTATTCTGTAAATTTTTCAGCCAAACCGCCTAAACAGATTAAGAAACACTAAAAGGCAGGAAAATTTATTCGGCCGATTCGCGTTAATGCATCCATCGCTTTTTCAGAAATTTTATCATTCCTTCAGGATTCCTTCGACCTGAAAGAATGATATCCAACAATAATAGAGTCATTCACTGTCTTTATCTAAACGACAAGTTATCAATTATTTATCAGTTTTTACCCGTTTATAAACGAATGTTAAACGGAAGTAATTGATTATTAACCGGATGTTGCAAACCCAACGCTCTACTTTTGTCCTATCGTTCTTTAGAAATCATGTTAGCACGGTCGCTAATAAATTATAGCAAAGTATTTTTCTTTGCTGCAAAACAAATAATCATATTTATAATATTTAAATTATTACTATCATGACTACTTTAAGAAATTCTGTACACCTGATCGGACGCCTGGGCAATGACCCGGAAGTTAAAACTTTTGGAAACGACCGCAGCATGGCGCGTTTTTCTCTTGCAACCGATGATTACTATCGTGACAGCGAAGGCAAGCAGACTAAAGAAACCCAATGGCACAATATTGTTGCCTGGGGTAAAACCGCTGAAATTGCAGAGAAGATTCTGGCAAAAGGCAAAGAAGCAGCCATTCAGGGCAAACTTGTTAACCGTTCATGGGAAGATAAGGATGGAGCCAAACGCTACATTACTGAAGTGGTGGTAAGTGAAATAATGGTTTTCGGAAAGGAAGCCTGAAATGACCATTAATAAAAATTCCGGGCAGATTTGTCCGGAATTTTTATCACTACCAAAGACAATAAATAGCTATGAAAATCATTGATTTTCATAGCTATTTATTGTATATATCATTTTTCAATCTCGAGGGCAACCCAATCGCCAACTTCCGAAGTGGAACGGGCATTCATTTTAGAAAGATCTTCCGTAACAAAGTTTTCTTCCAGAGAATGCAATACCGCATTCCGAATGGACTGAGCTTCATCATTCAATTTAAAGGCGTACTCAAACATCATGGCAACCGAAAGAATGGTCCCTAAAGGATTGGCAATATTTTTCCCCTTTGCCTGCGGATAAGAACCGTGGATGGGTTCAAAAACCGAAGTAAGCTGTCCAATGGAAGCGGATGGCAACAATCCCAACGAGCCTGTGATTACGCTGGCTTCATCTGTCAGGATATCACCAAACATATTTTCCGTAACGATGACGTCAAATTTTTTCGGCCATTGAATGAGCTGCATGGCAGCATTATCTACAAACATGAAATCCATGGTCACTTCAGGAAACTCAGTTGATATTTCAGCAGCAATCTCTCGCCATAATCTTGAAGTTGCGAGCACATTGGCCTTATCAACAACTGTGACCCGTTTATCCCTTTTCATAGCATATTTGCAAGCCAGGCGCACAATGCGTTCAACTTCGTAACGATGATAAACCAATGAATCATACGCTGTGTTGCTGTCTTCGGAACGTCCCTGTGGTTTTCCAAAATAAATGCCGCCGGTTAGTTCGCGCAGCACCATAAAATCCACGCCTTCCACCAGGTCTCTCCGTATGGGGGATTTGTCAATCAAAGACGGGAAAGCGGTAACCGGCCTCACATTGGCAAAAAGACCCAACTGTTTCCGCATGGCCAACAGTCCTTGTTCCGGACGGACTTTTGCTTTAGGATCGTTGTCGTATTTCGGGTCGCCGATAGCGCCAAACAAAACGGCATCAGAGTTCTTACACAGTTCAAAGGTCGTTTCCGGGAAAGGATTCCCGCAATTGTCAATGGCACTGGCACCTACCATTCCGTAATTGAATTCAAATTCATGATTAAACTTCTTTCCGATGGCTTGGCAAACTTTAATGCCCTGCTCCATAATCTCCGGCCCGATTCCATCGCCAGGCAAAACGGCTATTTTAAACTTCATATTTTATGGTTTTTGTCCAAATTTATAACTCAATAATATTCAACATTTTTTCTGTGGCCTTGACGGCAGCGACTGTCTGGTCAACATCCAGGCCTTTGGTTATGAATGTCTTTCCTTTAAATTTCCAACTAATGATCGCCTCAACCAGGGCATCGGTATTCCCCCCCGGAGGAATGGTAACGCGATAATCCATCAGTTCGGGTCTTTCCTTGCCAATATTATCATAAATTTTCCATAATGCTTTCATGAAAGCATCATACTGTCCGTCGCCAATGGACATTCCTTCGTGTGTGGCATCTTTGATTTGTAACTGAAGGCTCGCCGAAGGGCGCATACCATGCGACAGCGAAAAAGAGTAATTTTTTATGAAAATGTTGTAATTATCTTCACCTGTATTCAACACATCTGCAATAATATACGGCAAGTCATCAATGGTGATATTCTCTTTCTTATCCCCCAGCTCAATAATGCGCTCAGTAACCTTTTTCAACGAAGGTTCGTCCAAACGAAAACCCAGTTCTTCAAGATTTTTCGCGATACTGGCTTTCCCGGATAATTTACCTAGTGCATATTTCCGCTTCCGGCTGAAACGTTCCGGCAACAGATTGTTGTAATACAAATTATCCTTATTGTCGCCGTCAGCGTGAATTCCGGAAGTCTGTGTAAAAACATTTTCGCCAACAATGGGTTTATTTACAGGAACCCGGATTCCTGAAACCCGTTCTACCAGCTGGCTGGCTTTGTGGACGCCGGTTTCCCGGATGCTGGTTTTCATCTTCAACTGATCGTGAAGAACACCAATCACGCTGGATAAAGGTGCATTGCCCGCCCTTTCACCCAGTCCGTTCACAGTAGTATGAATTCCTTTTACTCCGGCTTTTACAGCAGCATAGACATTGGCTACCGACAGATCATAATCGTTATGGGCATGAAAATCAAAATGCAATTTCGGATATCTGTTCACAATATCTTTGCAAAAACTATAGGTCTGATCTTGATTTAGAATACCAAGTGTATCGGGAAGCATGAATCTTTTTATGTTGACATTTTGGAGTGCATTCAGCATAAAATAGACATATTCCGGAGAGGAAATCATGCCATTGGACCAGTCTTCAAGATAGAGATTCACCGAAATTCCACAGCTTTGAGCCAAAGCAACCACCTGCTTAATATCTTCTGCATGTTGTTCCGGTGTTTTACGAAGTTGTTTCTCAAGATGACGCAACGACCCTTTGCTCAATAAGTTTAACACCTTAAGACCTGCATCTTGAATCCATTGTAGAGATTTTTCCCCATCTATAAAACCCAGCACTTCAACCTTATCCAGAAACCCGTTTTCGCCGGCCCATTTTGCAATCGTCTCTGCTGCTTCAAACTCACCTTTTGAAACACGAGCGGAAGCAATTTCAACCCTGTTGATGCGTAACTCTGTCAGAAAAAACTTAACGAGGTGCAGCTTTTCAACGGGCGAAAAGGAAATTCCCTGCGTCTGTTCTCCGTCACGCAGGGTTGTATCCATTATCTCAATTTTCATCAGCTTCCGTTTTGCATTAGTTCGTAAGCCAGGATTTTATCTTTCTGGCCCAGGAGATAATCGATATCGTCATAGCCATTGAGCAGGCAGGCTTTTTTATAGGCGTTGATCTCAAAGCCACAGGTTTTGTTAGTAGGAAGCAACGTGATTTCCTGCTTCTTCAAGTCAATTCTGAGTTGAGCATAAGGATCTTTTTTAACAGCATCGAATATCTTCTCTAAAAAATCTTCCGTCACCTGCACCGGAAGTAGTCCGTTGTTGAGTGCATTGTTTTTAAAAATATCTGCAAAGAAACTGGAAACCACTGCCTTGAAGCCATAATCAAAAATAGCCCAAGCTGCATGTTCACGGCTGGAGCCGCTTCCAAAATTCTTTCCTGCAATCAGGATCTTTCCGAAATATTCCGAGGAATTTAACACGAAATCCTTTTTAGGATTGTTGTCTTTGTCGTAACGCCAGTCGCGGAACAAATTCTCACCAAATCCTTCCCGGGATGTTGCTTTTAAAAACCGGGCAGGGATAATCTGATCTGTATCAACATTTTCGACAGGCAAAGGAACGCAACTTGATTCCAGTATATTAAATTTTTCTATTGACATCTTAATGGTTGTTTTGGTTCATAGATTACATGAATTCTGCGGGGTTTGTGATCTTTCCGGTAATGGCGGCAGCAGCGGCTGTCAGCGGGCTTGCAAGCAAGGTGCGGGCACCCGGGCCCTGTCGTCCTTCGAAATTACGGTTGGAAGTGGAAACTGCATATTTCCCGGCCGGAATTTTATCTTCATTCATGGCCAGGCAAGCCGAACACCCCGGTTGACGAAGCTCAAATCCGGCTTCTTTCAAAATAACATCCAGCCCTTCTTCTCTCGCCTGTTTTTCTACCTTCCAGGAACCCGGCACCAGCCAGGCCGTAACGTTACCTGCTTTCTTTTTCCCTTTTACCAAGGATGCAAAAACCCTGAAATCTTCTATGCGACCGTTGGTGCAGCTTCCAAGGAATACATAATCCACCGGATGGCCAAGCAACTTCGATCCGGGTTCAAAACCCATGTATTGTAATGATTTTTTAAAAGATCCCTGCTCTGTAGCCGGGATGGCGTCAAGTGCCGGAATTGATTCGTTGACAGAAATTCCCATTCCCGGATTGGTACCATAGGTGATCATGGGATGGATACCTTCAGCACGGAGGTTTAATTCCTTCTCAAAGGTTGCACCGTCATCGGTCTTAAGTTTTTTCCAGCGTTCAATAGCCATGTCCCAATCGCTCCCTTTCGGAGCAAACTCACGTCCTTTGATGTACTCGAAAGTTACCTCGTCTGGTGCGATCATCCCGCCACGGGCACCCATTTCAATGCTCATATTACAAATAGTCATCCGGGCTTCCATGCTTAAAGCAGTGATGGTATCTCCGGCATATTCAACAAAATATCCGGTAGCACCGCTGGCTGAAATTTTAGAGATGATGAATAAAATAATGTCCTTAGCAATAACTCCTTTGTTGAGTTTGCCACTAATGTTGATCCGCATTTTCTTCGGCTTGGGCTGCAAAACGCATTGGCTGGCAAAAACCATTTCCACTTCGCTGGTTCCTATTCCGAAAGCAATTGCTCCAAAAGCACCGTGCGTGGAAGTGTGACTGTCGCCGCAAACAAGCGTCATGCCTGGCTGGGTAATGCCGAGTTCTGCACCAATGACGTGCACAATACCATTATAAGGATGATTCAGGCCGTAAAGTTTTACGTCGTGTTTTTCACAATTATCTTTCATTGTTGCCACCTGTACTCTTGACAAGGTTTCCTGAATGGGCAAATGCTGATTTTGGGTCGGGATGTTGTGGTCGACCGTGGCCAGCGTTTTTTCTGGTCGAAACAGAGGAATTCCCCTGTTTTCAAGACCGGAAAAGGCCTGAGGGCTGGTAACTTCATGAATGTAATGCTGGTCGATGTATAAGATATCAGGTCCGTTTTCCACGGAACCTACCACATGGCCATCCCATATTTTGTCGAAAAGTGTTTTTGCTTCCAAAATTTTATTTATTTGAAAATGAAACTTAAATGATCTTTGTCACTGCATCTACAAATGCCTCTACAGCCCCTGTGATAATATCAGTATTTGCTGAAAAGCCATAGTAGAGCTTGCCACGGTTTTCAATCTGTACATGGACTTTACCCAGGTCGTTGCTGCCGCGGGTAATTGCCTGAATCAAAAATTCTTCAAGATGAACCTTGCGTTTGATGATTTGTTTCACAGCAGTGAAGGCGGCATCAATAGGGCCGTTACCTGATCCGGTGGAAACTTGCAATTCGCCATTTATGCGCAATGCCACCGTTGCCACGGGAAGGGTTGATTTACCGCTTAAAACCTGAAGGCGTTCCAGCTTAATGGATTTTTCGTTTTTGGAAAAATCCCCGGCAAGGGCCTGCAAATCATCATCTTTGATATCCTTCTTTTTGTCAGCAAGGTCCAAAAAACGTTCGTAAAACTCATCCAATTCCTTTTTATTGAGTTTGTAACCCAAAATAGTAAGCCTGTGCTTCAAAGCAGCTCTTCCGCTGCGGGCCGTAAGCTCAATGCTTGACTCCTTAATCCCCACATCATGCGGATCAATAATTTCATAATTTTCACGGTTCTTCAGCACGCCATCCTGATGGATTCCCGAAGAATGTGCGAAAGCATTCCGGCCCACGATGGCCTTATTTGGCTGGATGGGCATCCGCATGAGCGAAGAAACCAGGCGGCTGGTTTTGGAGATGAGTTTGCTGTTTATTTCGGTGAAAACCGGAAGATCCTTATGGCTTTTGATAGTCATCACTACTTCCTCAAGGGAAGTGTTCCCTGCCCTTTCTCCAATTCCGTTCAGGGTAACTTCTACCTGGCGAGCACCGTTCAGAATTCCTTCAACGGTATTGGCAGTGGCCATCCCGAGATCGTTGTGACAATGGGTTGAAATCACGGCTTTATGGACGTTCGAGACATTCTCCATGAGAAAACGGATCTTCCGGCTGAATTCTGTTGGAAGGCAATAACCTGTTGTGTCGGGAATGTTCACCACCGTGGCTCCTGCAGCAATAACCGCTTCTACAACTCGGGCGAGATATTCGTTATCCGTCCGTCCGGCATCTTCAGCATAGAACTCCACATCTTCCACATATTTTTTGGCATATTTTACAGCTGCTACAGCCCTTTCAATAATTTTCTCTGGTGTGGAATTTAATTTGTATTGAATATGATAGGGAGAGGTGCCGATTCCCGTATGGATTCTTTTCCTTTTGGCATATTGCAGCGCTTCAAAGGCTACGTCAATGTCTTTCTCGACGGCACGTGTAAGCCCGCAGATGACAGGTAGTGTCACCGCTTTGGATATCGCGACAACCGACTGAAAATCACCGGGACTGGAAATAGGGAAACCCGCTTCGATAATGTCGACACCTAAAGCTTCCAGGGCTTTGGCTACTTCAATTTTTTCCACGGTGTTTAACTGACAACCAGGAACTTGTTCGCCATCCCGAAGGGTAGTATCAAAAACAAAAATTTTGTCATTCATTTTACACAATTTAATTACAGTTAACCTAACATTATTTCAAAATACGCATCACCGTTTTTAAATTTCCTGTACCAATCCGCTGTAATTGTCCGGTGTAATCTCAAATTCATGGCAAAAAAAAATCCCGCTTTAGAGCGAGAAGTTCAAAATATAGCAGTTAAATATATTTTATGCCTTTTCTCGCCCCTTCCGGAAATGAAAAAGAATGAGAATAATAAGATTCCGCCTGTAGTAAAATAAACTGTCCATAGTTGTACTACTTTATGCCGACAAATGTAATGTTATTTTGAAAAAACCAATTTTTTATTGAAAAAAAGTTCAAATTTTTTTTGATAAAGAAAAAGGCAGGGCAGAATAAGGTATGTTGATTTACTCAATAACAAACCTTATAGATAAGGGATCAGAGCAATCCTAGTTCCAATTTTCCCTCTTCTGAAATCATCTCCATATCCCAGGGTGGGTCGAAGACAATTTCGACATCAGCTTCTTTGACACCTGTCAAAAAGGCTATTTCTTCCTTAACCTGCAAAGGCAAAGAATCGGCGACCGGACAGTTTGGAGCTGTCAATGTCATCATGACCTTTACGTTTCCTTCATCGCTGATATTGATTTCATATACCAAGCCCAGGTCGTAGATGTTGACCGGGATTTCCGGGTCAAATACGTTTTTTAATACGTTGATTATCTTTTCTTCTAATATGCTTTTTTCGTCTGCCGTCATCTTGGTGTCTGTTCTTTTACTGGTTCAATTTAAGTTGATATGCTTTGGCATACAACTGAATTTGTTTAATCATGGAAATTAACCCGTTGGCACGTGTCGGCGAAAGATGTTCTTTCAGTCCTATCTCTTCGAGAAAACCTAGATCGGCTTTCAGTATTTCGTCTGGAGTTTGTCCCGAAAGGACTTTCACAAGCAAGCTCACAATGCCTTTGGTGATTACAGCATCGCTGTCTGCCGAAAAAATTACTTTCCCATCCAACAGATCTGCATGCAACCACACGCGGCTCTGACAACCGGAAATCAAATACTGGTTTGTTTTATATTGATGATCGATGAGCGGAAGTTCCTTGCCCAGTTCAATGAGATACGCGTATTTATCCATCCAGTCATCAAATAAAGAGAAGGTCTCCAGAATTTCTTTTTCTTTTTCGGTTATGGTCATGGTTATTATTTTTTATCTCAACATTTTAACTGCTTTTTTGGTTGCTTCCACCAAAATATTTACTTCTTCCTCTGTGTTATAAAGTCCGAAGGAAGCCCTTACAGTCCCCGGAATTCCGAAGAAATCCATCAGAGGATCGGCACAATGATGGCCGGTTCTCACAGCAACTCCCATTTGGTCGAGCAACGTGCCCAAATCGTAAGGATGAATTCCTTCAAGCAGAAAAGAAAGGGTGGCCGTTTTACCAGGAGCCTCCCCGATAAACCGTATCCCATCAATTTTTGAAAGTTCTTCAGTAGCTACCTTCAAAAGATGATCTTCATGTTTCCGGATTCGTTCAATTCCCAGGTTTTCAAAATAATGCAGCGCGGCTTCAAGTCCTAAAGCTCCTGCCACATTGGGCGTTCCCGCTTCATATTTGTACGGAAGATTATTAAACGTGGTACACTCAAAACTGACCTTTTCAATCATCTCACCACCAAACTGATAAGGAGGCAGGCTTCTCAGCCAGCTTTCGCGTCCGTAAAGCACGCCAATTCCCATCGGACCGTAAACCTTATGTCCGGAAAAAGCATAAAAATCAGCATCAATATCCTGAACATCCACAGATGCATGGACAATACCCTGAGCCCCATCGATCAAAACCGGAATTCCACTATCGTGGGCCATTTTTACAATCTCTTTTACAGGATTGATGGTCCCCAGCACATTGGAAATATGAGTGATAGCCAATAGTTTAACATGGGGGTTGAGCGCTTTCTTCAGGAAATCCAAATCAAGCACCCCTTGCTGACTGATGGGAATAATTTTCAGGTTTGCCTTTTTCCTAAGACACAGCTGCTGCCAGGGAACAAAATTAGAATGATGCTCCATAGCGGAAACCAGAATTTCATCTCCTTCATTAACCCGTGATTCCATAATGGTAGCCATCATATTGATGGATTCCGTGGTTCCCCGTGTGAAGATAATTTCCTTTTTATCACCTGCATTAATGAATTTCCGCACGGACTCCCTGGCATTTTCATAATCTTCCGTAGCCAGTTGGCTCAGATGATGAACTCCACGATGAACATTGCTGTTTTCTTTCAGATAATATTCCGATATCCTATTGATTACCGCCAGCGGTTTTTGGGTAGTCGCCGCGTTGTCAAAATAAACCAGAGGCCTTCCGTTTATTTTCTGGTCCAGGACCGGAAAATCTTTCCGGATTTCATCAACGGGAAATTTCATGAAATTAAATTTTGCTAAAGTCAATATCAAAAATAATAGGTTGTTCGGGGTTACTGCAATGCAACACACAACTATCGCAAATAGAAAGTTCTCCACGCAACCGGCGTTTTACCATGTCTTCAATCGTAACTCGTAACGGTTCGATGGAGATTTCTTTAATTACATCATCGGCAAAGGCATACATCAATAACATACGGGCATTGGCAAAGGGAATGCCGCGTTGCATGAGGTAAAACAGTGCTTCGTTATCCAGCTGGCCCACCGATGCGCCGTGACCACATTTTACATCGTCGGCATAAATTTCAAGATGGGGCATGGCATCTATCCGTGCATTGTCGCTCAACAAAATGTTACTGTTCTTTTGAAAAGCATTGGTTTGTTGAGCATCTTTTTTCACATAAGTAAATCCGTTGAAGACTCCGGTTGACTGATTGTCCAGAACGCCTTTAAACAGCTGATTGCTGTTGCAATGCGCAGCGTTATGAAGTACAGTAACGTGATTATCGATGTGTTGTTCTTTATCCATCAGGTAAAGGCCGCGAATATCACAAGATGCTTCCTCACCATTCAGGGCATCGGAAATTTCATTTCTTATCAGGCCGCCATTCAGGGTCAGCACATTTATTTTCATCCGGCTGTTTGCCCTCTGGTCAATAAACACTTGATTTACCAAAGCTGTTTCATCATTCAGGTTCTGTAGCTTATACAAGTCCAGTTCTGCATTTTCACCTAAATAAATTTCACTCACCGTATTGATAAGCCCCGCATGGTGGTTCACAGAATCGTCGCAATGCAAAAAGGAAAGTTTTGCATTTTCTCCAAGCACAATCAGATTTCGTGTATTCACCACAAGATTTGGTTTGTTCAGGATGTTGATCAGCTGCAGGGTATCACCGTTAAGTTCAACACCATCCGGAATATAGACAAAAGCGCCATCCCTTGCCAATGCGGTATTGACAGCTTTAAATCCGTCTTCAATATGGTTGGATAGTTTTCCGTAATGCTTTTCAAAAAGTTCAGGGTATTCTTTCTGTGCACGGGCAAGGCTTCCAATGATCACACCTTCCGGGCTCACCGTAAGTTTGGTTTCTTCCTTGCTGTAATAACTTCCGTTAAGAACGGAGATTGTTCTGGTGTTAAAACCATGGACTTCGCACTCAAAAATTTCGTCAATTTTCTTATCGAAAGGTGTCTCTTCATCGAAAACCACCAGTTCTTCCTGGTAAACGGCATCCATATCTGTGCCACGCCACTTTTCCATTTTCAGGTTTGGGAAACCTTGTTGTTTGAAGTAATCCATGGCTTCCTTTCTTTGTGAAGTAACCGTTGGCGTGTCATTCTTTTCCCATTCATCCGAATGTTCTGCGAAATGCCGTATCAGAATATCTTCCAAAGGGAAATATGTTTTTTTAATGTTTTCCATAACTATAACTCCTCCGGGATTCAGCCTTCATAGGGGCCTTTAAGCCATTCATAGCCTTTTTCCTCTAACTCCAGTGCCAGCCCTTTTCCTCCTGATTTTACAATGCGTCCTTCGAACATCACATGAACAAAATCAGGAATAATATAATCCAAAAGTCTTTGATAATGAGTGATCACCAGAAATCCGTTATCATTTGATTTCAGCTGGTTCACACCATTTGCAACCACTTTCAAGGCATCAATATCCAAACCCGAATCGGTCTCATCGAGAATGGCAAGTCCGGGTTCCAGCATGGCCATCTGGAAAATCTCATTTTTCTTTTTCTCACCGCCGGAAAAACCTTCATTTACAGAACGGTTGGCGAGTTTTGCATTGATCTCCACTAATTTTTTCTTCTCTTCCATTTTTTTGAGAAATTCCCCTGCCTTCAAGGGAGGAAGGTTCATGAATTCTCTTTTTGCATTCATGGCCGTTCTCATGAAATTGGTCATACTAACTCCTGGTATCTCAATCGGATATTGAAAACTCAGAAAGATACCTTCATTGGCTCTTCTGTCAGGCGACCAGTCAAGAATAGACTCACCATTGTAAAGGATGTCTCCTTTTGTGATTTGATAACCTTCTCTACCGGTGATGGCAGCCGCCAAGGTACTTTTGCCAGTTCCGTTAGGTCCCATGACGGCATGTATTTCGCCTTTGTTGACACTCAGGTTCAATCCTTTGATGATTTCCTTGCCGTCGATGGCTACATGTAAATCTTTTATATTTAGTAACATACTCTTTATTTCTGTTAAACTTCCCATGAAGGGGAAAATATTTTATCTATTTAAATTTCTTCACTATTCATCACTCACTATTCACTACTCACCATTTAACCTACACTACTCTCCAGTGTTATTGCCAGGAGTTTTTGCGCTTCCACAGCAAATTCCATTGGTAATTTATTTAGCACCTGTTTAGCATATCCATTCACGATAAGGCCAATGGATTTTTCCAGATCGATACCGCGTTGCTGGCAATAAAACAACTGATCATCGGAAATTTTAGAGGTTGTGGCTTCGTGTTCCACAATAGCAGTCGGATTTCCCGTTTTTATGTAGGGAAAAGTATGGGCACCACATTTGTCGCCCAGTAACAACGAATCGCATTGTGAAAAGTTTCGGGCATTTTGTGCATTCTTGGCCACCCTGACCAGTCCACGATAACTATTGTTGCTGTTTCCTGCGGAAATTCCTTTGGAGATGATGGTGCTTGTTGTATTCTTCCCGATATGGAGCATTTTTGTTCCGGTATCTGCCTGCTGAAAGTTATTGGTCACCGCCACGGAATAAAATTCACCTACGGAGTAGTCCCCGCTCAAAATACAGCTGGGATATTTCCAGGTAATGGCCGAACCGGTTTCCACCTGTGTCCAGCTGATCTTGGAATGATGGCCTTTACAGAGTCCCCGTTTGGTGACAAAATTGTAAATTCCGCCTTTTCCGTTTTTGTCACCGGGATACCAGTTTTGTACCGTTGAGTATTTAATCTCAGCATTATCGTGAGCAATCAGTTCCACAATCGCAGCATGAAGCTGATTTTCATCACGCATCGGAGCAGTGCAACCTTCCAGATAACTGACATAACTTTCATCATCCGCAATGATTAAAGTGCGCTCAAACTGTCCGGTGTTAGCAGCATTGATCCTGAAATAAGTGGAAAGTTCTATAGGACAACGAACCCCTTTCGGGATATAACAAAAAGATCCATCGCTGAATACCGCCGAATTCAGGGCTGCAAAATAGTTATCCGTATATGGAACCACCGATCCGAGATATTTTTTTACCAGATCGGGATGTTTTAGTACAGCTTCACTAAAAGAGCTAAAAATAATATCGTGTTTTTTCAGGGTATCCTGAAAAGTAGTTTTGACAGAAACGCTGTCGATTACAGCATCAACGGCCACTCCAGCCAGATGCTTTTGCTCTTCGAGTGAAATACCCAGCTTGTCGAAAGTTTGCAGAAGTTCAGGATCAACTTCATCCAGGCTGTTCAGTTTTTTTTGTTGCTTGGGGGCAGAGTAATATATAATGTCCTGATAGTTAATTGGAGCATGATGAATATGTGCCCATTTGGGTTCTTCCATTGTAAGCCAGTGCCGGAATGCTTTCAATCGGAATTCCAGAAGCCATTCGGGCTCATTTTTTTTCTCAGAAATAAACCGAACGGTCTCTTCCGATAGTCCCATGGGTGACTGATCAGAATCTATTTCCGTTACAAAACCATATTTATATTCACCTGATGTGACCTCATCCAAAGCATTGTTTTCCTTCTTCTTGTCACTCATTTTTTATTATTTAGAATAATTTCAAATTGAGCAGCAAAAATACAAAAAAATCGGACGTTATTTATCTTTCAGGTGTCTAAATAGAGTTACTACAGATACCTGTAAGAATGAATTCTGTTGGAAGTTTCAACTTTAATTGATGATGATGCTCCCTTTATGGAAATTGGTAATTTAAGAAACGTTACTGATTACTTTTCATTTTTCAGCATCCGGTAAATGGTCGATTTCCCCACACCCAATTTCTTAGCTGCTTCAATCACATTTCCGTCATATTTTTCAAGGTAGTAGAAGATGATCTTCCGGTTAAATTCGGCCAACGTACTTTCCTGGCCCAGAAAATCCGTTACCATATGCGTCGAGTTAAACTTGATATGCTGCGCTTCAATAATGTTTTTGTCAGACATCACCACTGCCAATTCAATAATGGAACGAAGTTCACGAACATTTCCCGGATAGGCATATTTCATTATCTTTTCCTGAGCTTCCGGAGTGAATTTTTTATTTTCCATACCATTTTCAGCAGTAAATTCAGCAGCAAAATAAGAAGCAAGGATTAGTATGTCATTACCGCGATTCCGCAACGGCGGCAAGTTGATGGGCAAGCCTAACAACCGGTAGTAAAGATCCTGCCTGAAACGCCCTTGGTGCGCCACATGATTCAGGTCTTTATTGGTGGCCACAATAAGCCTTGTGTCAACCGGAATTTCTTTTTGGCCGCCCAGCCGTGTAATTTCCTTTTCCTGAAGTACCCGCAACAATTTGGCCTGCATATTCATATCCATATCGGCAACTTCATCAAGAAATAGAGTTCCGCCAGAGGCCTGCTCAAATTTTCCTATTTTGCGTGTATCAGCTCCCGTAAAAGCGCCTTTTTCATACCCAAAAAGTTCACTTTCGATGAGCGTATCAGGGATAGCGGAAACGTTAATAGCAATAAAAGGTTTTCTCGAACGCGAAGAATTATAGTGAATTGCTTTAGCAACCAGTTCTTTACCAGTACCCGTTTCACCAGAAAGCGAAACAGTGATGTTTGATTTCAAGGTTCTTTCCATAAGGTCAAAAACTGCTTTGATGGGCGGGCTGCTGCCTTTAATAATATTTCTGAAAGCATATTTCTTCTCGACTTCCTGTTTCAGGCTGTCCAGTTCGTTGTTAAGATTTTTGTGATCCCGAATCTTGTTTACCGCATTCCACAATCGATCTTTAGTATCCTGATCTTTAACTAAATAATCATAAACGCCATTTCTTAAAAGGTCGATGGCAGTTTTCACATCCTCCTGACCGGAAACAATAATGACAGGAAGATCGGGATAATCGGCTTTTATCCTTTGCAGACATTGCTCTCCCGTAATATCAGGGAGCATATAATCCAAAGAAATAAGATCTGGCCTTTGATATAGATTTTCAAGGCATTCTTTTCCAGTTCTGAATAAAATGACATCATTAGTTGGATTTAATGATAGGTGATGCCTGAGCACGCTGCCGTATACGTTGTCATCTTCAACCACGAAAATTTTTAATGTACTCATAAACTATCTTTTAGATAAAACAAACCTTTCTTTCATTAAAGATATAAAAAATTTCACTATTAGAACTCTCTGTAAAATGATTCCTTATATCTCATATTGGGAATAAGTTCTCAAGTTTTAAAAGCAGACCTCGCAATTCTTATACCAAAAATTTATATACTTTTAAGTTGTTGATTACCCGTTCCTTACCTGTCACATAAAATGAAAAATCAAGTTGGAGATTTTGCAGAAAATTACAAAAAGGGATAGAAATAACAGAATCGAAATGTGTTATCGTGTTACAACATGCGATGAGTTTTGTCACAAAACGGATCTGTTTGGCTATGCCGGCACATACACCATTTAACAAATTTCCGTCTCTTAAGTACCACTTTTACGGGACGGAAAGATGTTCCCACGTGGGATTTATCGCAAAACGGCTGGTTTTTGCTCCGGCCGCAGGCGCGCCACAAATAGGTATCCGGTTCCATGACCAGCTTAAGCGAATGCTTTTGAACAATGACGGGTTCTTCTATAATAGTTTTTTATGAGAACAATC
>VAPK010129160.1_pt1 | contig 16303 bp, 14 predicted proteins | sample 3395031 | NCBI WGS metagenome assembly VAPK01 (sample SAMN08290443, study PRJNA428436) | hydrothermal vent metagenome | isolation source: Deep-sea hydrothermal vent chimney 1 | place: Pacific Ocean: Juan De Fuca Ridge
AGGCGCAGAATATGCTGCTCACCTTCGCAATGAGTGTGGGCGAGGATTTCGGCATCTTCAACAAAAATAGTATCGCGGTGGGATTTCATCTTGTTCGCAGTATATCAGATCAGGATGGAAGTTTAGAATGCGATTGAGAGTGGTTTGTGCAGAATGCTACCCGTGTTGTTGAGTAACACTCTGCGTTGAAGAGATGATTTATTCAGGCGGCGCAAACTTCGGTGGCAGGGTTTTGTAGATGGTTCTGTGCACTGACCAGTTTGTTCATCATCCGCAGATCCCGGCTGCTTAGTCGACAGGCGGCATCCACCCAGATTTCGGCAATTCCGGATAATTCTTCAAAATTAAGCGGGTCAAAAAACTGGCGCACCTTTTCAATCGCCTGCAGGCCGTTACGACTACGCCGGTGCTGGCGTATATATTTTTCAACGGCAGCCTGGCCATTTCCATCTTCTGCCAGCACATCGACGATGCCCATTTCATACAGTTCTTCGGCACGATAGATTTTACCGCTGGTAATGAGACGCTCAGCCAGACGTGGGCCAATGCGCCGGGCCAGCAGGCTGTAGGCTCCCATGCCCGGAAACAGATTAAATAAAATTTCGGGCAGTCCCAGTTCGGCTGAGCGTTCAGCAACCAGTATTGAACTGGATAATGCGGCCTCGAAGCCGCCGCCAAGTGCGCTACCCTGAACCAGTGAAATGGTGGTAATTGACGAAGGCATGTCGATGTTGTGATATAGAACATCGATACAGGCGTGTGCATAGGCGCGGAGTGCATCCCGATCTTTGCGTTTGATCAGCGATTGAAACAGGTTCAGATCACCGCCCAGGTTAAACACACCGGGAACCCTCGATGCGAATACAAAATAGGCGATACGATTGTCAGTATAAGGGCTGGCTTTGCCATCCAGTTTATAGATAGCGTCTTGCATACTGCGCAGACTATTGAGCAATTCAGAATTAAAGCAGGGACGAGGACGCGGATTCATATAACACCAGAGTGCTTCCTGTTGCTCAGAATATTCAAATTCCAGCTGTGAATAGCGATAGAAGGAGCGGGTATCCGTGTTGTGTAAAGTAGTCATCATAAATCTCCATAAGTTATGAGTTAAGCCAATACGCTTATAGAGTTTAGAATCGATACTTTATTGAGGCTTTCTGACGGGTCTAAAAGAGAGACGTCGTTCAAAGTTAAAATGGAAGTTGGTCACAATTCAGAAAAGATATTGAGGCTTGCCTTTATTGCGAATAAACAATCTGACCGTTTAGCAGGGTATGGGTGACTTTCGCTTTGAGTTCCCAGCTGGCAAAAGGTGAGTTTTTGCCTCGGCTGATAAATTTTTCTGGCTCAACATTCCAGTGCTGGTGGGGATCAAAAATACAGATATCCGCATCGGCACCGGCACTTAAGTGACCGCGGTTAAGCCCCAGTATTTTGGCCGGCTCGGTGGTGAGTTTTGCGATCAGGTTTGCAAGAGATAAAACCCCATCGTCAACCAGCCTCAGTGACAGTGGCAATAAAGTTTCCAGCGCGGAAATGCCGGGCTCGGTTTCGGCAAAGGGAGCCAGTTTGGCATCGGCATCATGGGGCTGATGATCAGAACAAATAGCATTGATATTGCCGTTACCAAGGCCTTTGCGCAGGGCATCTCGATCGCGCTGAGTGCGTAGGGGCGGCAGTAGATGACATTCACTGTTGAAATAGCCGATGTCCATATCGGTAAGATGAAGCTGGTGGGCGCTTACGTCCATGCTCACCGGCAGGCCGTCATGTTGGGCGCGGGCAATCATTAGCACCGAATGGGCGCAGGATAACTGACAGAAATGGGCGCGCACGCCGGTTTGTTCAATCAACATCAGTTCGCGGGCCACGGCCACGGTTTCGGCTGACTCGGGAATACCGGGCAGACCGAGCCGGGTGCTGATGGAACCTTCGTGAACGCAGCCCTGACCGGAGAGGCCGGGATCGTCGGCATACAGGAAAATAGTCAGGCCGCAGCTGGCAGCGTATTCCATTGCCCGGCGCATGATCAGATTATTTTTGACCGGTTGATGAGCATTGCTGACCCCGACACAGCCGCCATCCTGTTGCAGCTTAATCATTTCCGCCAGTTGTTCACCTTTTAGCTGACGGGTGAGAGCGCCGAGGGTCACGACTTTTGCGAAGCCGGCAGCTTCCGCTTTCTGATGGATGAGTTCGGATACGGCGGGGGTGTCGATAATGGGACGGGTATCGGGGGGGATGCACAGGGTGGTGATGCCACCAGCTGCCGCCGCGCGGGTTTCCGAGGCGATAGTGGCCTTGTGTTCTGCACCGGGTTCGCGCAGGCGGGCGGCCAGATCAATGAGACCGGGGCAGACTATCTGGTCGCTGGCATCCAGAGTTTTCTCGGCTTTAAAGCCGGTCGGTATCTCGCCACAAGCAAGAATGCGACCATCTTCGATTGCAAGATCGGCGATCTGATCGAGCTGGTTGGCGGGGTCAATAACATGCCCCTGAGCAATCAGAATTTTCATGATTGGCTGCTCTCACTGTCAGCATTACCCCGGCCGAGAATCATCGACATCACCGCCATGCGTACCGCAAGGCCGTTGGTCACCTGTTCGAGTATCACCGATTGCGGCCCATCAGCCACGGCGGAATCAATTTCTACGCCGCGATTGATCGGCCCAGGATGCATCACAATGGCATCCTCTTTTGCCAGCGTTAGTTTTTCCGGAGTAAGACCGTAGCTTCTGAAATATTCATCTTCACTGGGCAGTAGCGCACCTTCCATGCGCTCACGTTGCAGGCGCAAGGTGATCACCACATCAACATCACGCAGTCCCTGTTCCATTTGATGAAAAACATGCACACCCAGATGTTCGGCCTGAGGTGGTATTAAAGTATGCGGGCCAATCACGCGCACATCGGGAACGCCGAGAATGTTCAGCGCATGAATCTGTGAACGGGCCACCCGCGAGTGCATGATGTCGCCGATGATAGCCACCCGCAGCGAAGTGAAATCCGGTTTGTGGCGGCGAATGGTAAACATGTCGAGCATGGCCTGAGTCGGGTGAGCATGACTGCCATCACCGGCGTTGATCACGCTGATATGTGGAGCCACATGATGGGCAATAAAATGGGCCGCCCCACTTTGCATATGTCGGACGATAAACATATCGCAGTGCATAGCTTCCAGGTTACGCAGCATGTCGAGCAGGCTTTCACCTTTCTTGGTGGCCGAGGTCTGAATATTGATATTGATGACATCGGCGGACAGGCGTTTGGCAGCCAGTTCAAAGGTGGTTCGGGTGCGGGTGCTGGCTTCGAAGAATAAATTAGCGATGGTCTTGCCGCGCAGCAGCGGGGCTTTTTTTACCGGCTTGTTTATGACTGAGGCAAAGTTTTCGGCATGGTCGAGAATTTCGGTGAGGGTCGGACGCGAGAGTCCCTCGGTAGTGAGGAAATGGCGCAGACGGCCTTTTTTATCAAATTGAATATCCTGACGCATCATTGGCCGGTTTTTTCCTCGGGGGGTTGAATTTGTAGGTTAAGCGGTGCAGGGCCGCTGAGTTTGACGTGTTCGCCGGCGGATAGATCCATATCAATGCCGCGCACATCAGCGCAAATGGGCAATTCCTGTCCACAGCGTTGTACCAGTACTACCAGACTCACCGAAGCCGGTCGGCCGTAATCAAAAATTTCGTTTAAAGCGGCGCGAATGGTGCGCCCGGTGTGCAGCACATCATCCACCAGAATAATGTGTCGGTCTTCGACATCAAAATCCAGCTGCGAAGGTTCAACCATCGGGTGCATGCCGATGCGGGTAAAATCGTCGCGGTAGAAGCTGATATTGAGTGAGCCCAGAGGAATCTCAGTATCGAGGTGTTTGAGCAGCGCCTGGGCAACCCAGACTCCGCCGGTATGGATGCCGATCATGAGTGGCTTGTGAATCTCATTGGTCTGCATGAATTGTTGCAGATCATTCGCCATACTTTTTAGTAGTACATCCACGTCATGGCTTTGCGTCATTTATTCCGAACCTTTATTTGCCTGTGTATCCAGCCAGCTTTGTAATATTAACTGAGCGGCGATGTGGTCATTATATTGATGTGCATTTTTTTTAACCCTGGGAACCTGCTGTTCGCGCAGCAGCATATTGGCTTCCAGTGAACTGTAGCGTTCGTCCATCATTTCAACGGGGAGATTGTACCGCCCTTTGAGTTGATTACCAAAGCGGCGTGCAGCTTTGCTCATATCCTGTTCACCGCCGTCTTCCTGAAGAGGCAATCCGACTACCAGTAGATCCGGCTGCCATTCATTAATTAGCTGGCTGATGCCAGTCCAGTCAGGTTTTTGATTTTTACCGGGAAGAGTGAGCAGGGCGGTGACGGTGCGGGTAATTTCCTGACCAACGGCGACACCAATTCGATTTCTGCCAAAGTCGAAGCCCAGAAGGGTGCGACTCACGCGTGCCCCACCTCAGTGGAAATCAGGGAAAGTTCGACTCCGAGTAAATCGGCTGCAGTATGCCAGCGCCGATCGACAGGTGTATCGAAAATAATGCGGTTGTCAGCCGGGCCATTGAGCCAGGTGTTGGCGGCCAGCTCTTCTTCGAGTTGACCCGCGCTCCAGCCGGCATAGCCCAGCGCGATAAGGAAGTGTTCGGGGCCAATGCCGTGGGCAATGGCTTCGATAATGTCCTGGGAAACGGTCATCGATAGATTTGGGCTAATTTCCATGGTGCTGTCCCATTCGCCCAATGGGCTGTGTAGCACAAAGCCCTGCTCCGGCTGTACCGGGCCACCGTGGTAGATGGCGATGTTGGACATTTCAGGCTCGCCCAACTCAAAGCCAAGCTGCACGACCAGCTCACCCAGATTCATCGGTGTCGGGCGGTTGATTAGCAGGCCCATTGCCCCTTCAGGATTGTGTTCACAGAGAAAGGTGACCGAATGTGAGAAATTCGGATCCTGTAAACCTGGCATGGCAATGAGAAACTGATTCTTTAATTGAGAAATAAAGCCCATGTAAGGAAGTATTATGCAGCAGACCAGTCGCTGCAAGTTAATAAAGCAAATTAATTCGATGCAGGTAAACCACCGCGTAGGGTGGGCACGTTTTATGTGCCCACGCGTTACTTTGGGAGCAGGATATAAGTTGGGCTTTGTCATGATCTTTATAGCGAAGCCCAACAGGGCGGGAGGTCGTGAGGAATGTTCATTTCTGAACGAACACTTACAAAATAAACAGTTTTACTGCGTCCCCGTGCTCATGCCGCGGCCACTTTTAAAATACCAGACACGGGGAATATGCAACACATCGGTATCCTTGAGAATTTCCTTACTCAGGGGGGGAAAGGGCGCGGCCAGACGTACGATGCGTTTGGCGGCATCGTCCAGTACTTTCTGCCCGGAAGATTGAATCACTTTCATGTGGTTCAGGCTGCCATCAGGATTGATTGCAACATCGAGCAGAAGGCTGCCATCAATGTTGTGGCGTAGGGCTTCTTCGGGATAATTTAGATTACCAAAGCGTTCAACTTTGGCGCGCCAGGAATCAAGGTAACTGGCAAAGCGGTATTCTTTTGCATTGGCGCCACGCACATAAGTGCGGCGGGGCGTGACCTGATAGGTCTTTTTCATGCGTTTGATTTCGGCACTCATGCGCGCAATTTTTTGCCGGCTGCGTTCCAGTAACTGAGCGGCGGTGAGTGGCTGGGCCATCTCGGGCAGGGGTTCTTTTTGTGGCTGGCTAACGACTTTTTCCTTTGCCCGTGTGGCGGTCATGATTTCCTGTTGCACTTTTTCGGGCTTGCTCAAAGGCGGGGCGATGGCCTGTTCACTGGCCGGGGCAAAACCGTCATCCTGAGTCGGAGAGGGGTTGGAGAATGGACTTTGATCGCGGGTTTTTTCCTCGACGTTGCCGCCGCCCTTTTGATTGGCCTGGGCCAGATAGTCGGCATCATCCGGAGCTTCATCAGAGTGATTGTGCACCAGGGTGATTTCCATGGTCGTCAACGGCGGCATGAAATCATCGTCAGCCAGATCAAAACTGACCCCCAGAATCACGATGGCATGAAAGGCCAGCGCAAAAAACAGGGTCATGCCCAGACGATCAGAGGATGAAATAGTTGAAGGATGAACAGCCGTCGTCACGAAGTTTTACTTACCACTGTGTTTAATAATGAGCGGCTGATTATACCGTTGATAACGCCAAGTACCACGGCAAAAGTTAACAAAACAGGAAACAGTCGCCAGAGTCCGGAGTGCGGTATAAATAAAAGATAAGCCGTCACAAACTGGGTGCTGATATGGGCGATGGAAGCCAGCAGACTATAACCGACCGGGCCAAAGCCGCGTCCCGGTAATCGGCTGCCCAGCCACAAAATAAAGATACTGGCGATAGCCCCACTAAAACTCAGCATAAAAGTCGGCGAGAGAAAGGTGCCTAATACGAGCGAACCCACCAGCACCCGCAACAGACTTACCCAGGCCGCCGTGCGCCAGCCAAACTGGCAGAGTACGGTAATGGTAATAATATTCGCCAGTCCCGGCTTCAGCCCCGGAATCGGACTCGGCAGACTGCTTTCCAGCACATGAATCATCACCGCCAACGCGGTAAGCCAGGCGATGCGACTATCTTCGGGGGTGCTTGTTAATGTGATTTTCAAACAGAAAAGGCTCTTTAATGAATCTATCCGATGGTTGTTTTGCCGCTAGATGTCGAGGATTGCGGTGCGGGAGATCAGCGTTACAAAGTACCTGCTCAGGCTAAATAATTTTACCGATGCGGGTGGACTGTTTAAGGGGTACATAAATTATACCTTTAAAATCAACAAGATAAGTTTACGGTTACACTAATGTGCACCCTCAAGTATCAACCTGTAGAACTATTGTCTTATTGCTCGAAAATCGAATTATACACTAGTCTACTTCTTCTCGATTTCAGCGCAAGCGACTGCCGTTCAATAGCGGAAGCCGCAATGGTAATCGACCTTAGAACAATGCTTATGTTTGAAAATTAGCACCATAATTTATGGTTTATTAAAAAAGGAAATCGAATGAAATTAGAAATAAAAAAAGTATTAATTGTGAGTGCAATATTCTTTGGCGCTAGTTCTTCTATTAATGCTCAAATAGTTGAATTCTCAGGAGACAATTCCTCGGGAACGGGTAGCGTGGGGACTAGTTCATTCAATTGGGTAGCCGACCCAGGCTTGATTAATGCGTTTGATAACTCAATAGATTTTGGCTGGGGTCGAATTTCTGACCCATCAAGTAGTGGTTTTAATTTAAGTATTACAATGAATTTTGATACGCCATGGACATTTAATGCAATTAATTTTGAGGCATTAAATACAGAGACAAATGACAATGTATTTAATCTTCAATTATTTGATTCGTCATTAACAGCAATTAATACGAGTGATGCAGTGGCTACTACTACCAGCAGTTTCGGATCGGCACCATGGAGTTATAACGGACTTAATAATTCATGGCAATATTCGACATTGGGTGGATCCATTAACGGGCATCAAGCTGTCATTACTGGAGAATATAGCAATGTCTCAAGATTAGTTATAACAGTCGATGATCATCTGGGTTTAGATTATTTTAATTTGGATATGGTACCGACTGTCGTGCCTGTTCCAGCCGCTGTCTGGTTATTTGGATCAGGTCTTTTAGCTTTAGCCGGTCTTTCTAGACGTAAAGCATAAGTTTGCTTTTTGATAAAGTTTGACAGACTTCTGCGCGGCGACGTAGTTAGCCCTACCCGCTTGCATGAAGCTTGGCCGAGATAAGGGTGACATTGATAGACATTCAGACTATCAAATTCACCCTGTCCCAGTATCTCGATACTCACCCAGTTCGGCAGGCAGACATTGAAGTCACCGCTGTGGATGCTGACTTCGGCGGTGCAGTGGGAATCGGTAAAACGTATTTTGCCGTCTTTAAATTTGTAGCCTGCCTGTGCCCGTTGTTTCGTTAACCGTGATTTCTTGATCTTTAATTCAACATAAATTCATGTGCTCATGTCTCGTCGTGAGCCAGGCGATGCGGCTATCTTCAATAGCGTTTTTTCAGGCCGATGTCGAGAAAGAGAGGTTGGTGATCCGCCTTTTATGACATGCCATTGCGGCTTTAATATTTTACTGAGCTGGAATAGATAATGTGCGGGTTACACAAATTATCTATTTAAAATCAAGAAGATGCCAGAAAGGTTACAAAAAAACATATCCCTGAATAGCACATTGTAAAACCATTGTCTTATTGTTCAGCATTTACAACATCATTAGTCTATCTCTTCCCGATTTCAGTACAAACAGCAGTCATTCAATAGTCCTTGCATCAATGGCTATTGTCTTCAGATTAATTAACAGAACGAATCATCGTTTAACAGGAACTTCCCGCATGAACCAGCACATTCCATTTTCACGTACCCCTCTTTCACTTTGCTTTGCTACCTTGCTCGCGGTCTCTGCCAATAGTTGGGCGGCCAGCGTCGAGGTAACGGGAGATATTGGCAGTGATGGTCTGATTGGCATTACCGGTAATCCGGGCACGGATGGCGGTAATGCTGGCGCTGGCAGCCGTGCTATTGCTGATGCCGTTACGCTTGGTGAAAATAATTTTGCTGATGCCTACGGTGGCAACGGCGGCAATGGCGGTGCGGGTGGTAATGGCTTGATTATCGGTGTCTATGCAGGTAATGGCGGTAGCGGAGGCAAGGGGGGCAATGCTAATGCGACCGCAGGGGATGCATATGCCATGGATTATTCGATCTATCCGGCAGCATGGGCAGTGGCACGTGCTGGCGATGGCGGTCAAGGTGGCCTGGGTGGCAATACCAGTAGTGAAACGTTAGTAGGAGACAGTGGTGATGGAGGCAATGGCGGTGATGCCGTGGCAACGGCGAATAGCCGTCAGTTACAGGCCAGTTATGTTGACGTGAGTGCGAAGGCCACAGGTGGTGATGGGGGTAGTGTCGATGCGGCTGCGTTAACGATACCTGCTGGTGCGGGCGATGGAGGGAACGCGAGTTTGGGCAGCGTTTATGGTGAATCCAACATTGGCGGGACGGTGAATGTGTATGGCGAGGCAAGCGGAGGATCGGGTGGCAGTGCTCTGGGAGTGGGCAGTGCTGGCAATGGTGGCAGTGTAAATATTGATAATGCCGTAGATGGTAATACCAGTGCAGATTTGCGGTTGACTCAGAATGCTGTCGGTGGGGCGGCAGGCAACGTTGTTGATGGCGTCAATGGGTATGCGGGCAGTGCCAGCAGTATTCTGGATAAAGCCACCAGCAGCCGTTCGGGTCTAACGCTAAATGCCTCGGCAAGTGGCGGTCGTGGCGGTACGCGTACGTCCAGTACAGGAGTGGCCTCCAGAGGGGGGATGGGGTTAGTGGATGTCAGTGCGAGTAATGCTACAGGAAGCGTGGATGTCACCGGCACGGCAAAAGGCGGCGATGGCGGTGCCGGTTTTGCGGGGAGTGATGCTGGTGCGGGTGGAGTCGCGGCAAGTACGGCCAGCGCCATCACGGCTAGCACTGGCCGGACCAGCAATGTGATCGGCACGGCAACAGGTGGCGCAGGCGGGACGGTTTATGCTGGCAACGGCAGTCGCGCGGGTAACGGTGGAGATGCGGTGAGTTCATCAACGGGTATGGCGGCGAACAGTCTAGTGACAGTGACAGTGACAGATAACGCCAGCGGCGGCGCAGGCGGAAGCATTGCCGATGGCACAGGCAGTGGCGGGGCGGGCGGTTCGGCGCGTTCTATTGCGGTGGGCAGTAACAGCGGTTTACGGGATCTGATGTCCAGCGCAAATGCGCTTGCCGCCGATGGCGGCGACGGTCGTGGTATTGGCGAGAGCGGTGGTGTGGGTGGGAACGTGCTTGCAACGGCCAGTGGTAGCAATAGTGGTAGTACCGCCAGTCTTAGCGCGACTCAGATCAGCGGTGCCGGAGGCAGGGGTTATGCGGGTGCCGATGGTGGTGCGGCGGCCGATTCGATTATGACTGATGCGCTGAGTGGATCGGCGGCGGGGCGTTTGAGCCTTACCCAGACCGCAACGGCGGGAGCCGGGGGCGACAGTTATGGTGGCATCGCCGGGAGAGCCGGTGATGCACTTTCTTCATTAAGGCTGGATAACTCGCTGGCCGGGGGTGAAGTTACCGCTACGGTGAATGCAACAGCCGGTGTGGGGGGGGCGGGATTCACTGGCAGTGATGCGGCAATGGGCGGGGCCGCGACAGCGGCCGTCAATCTCACAACCAATAGCCGTGCGAGCAACAGCCTGAGCGCTAACGCGACAGGTGGTGCTGGGGGCACGGCTCAGAATGGTGGCCGCGCGGGTGATGGCGGCAATGCCGGTTTTGGTGTGGATGCGGCAACGGTTTATGCTCAGTCTACAGGTGGAGGCGATGTCAACGTATTCGCCAACGCTACCGGGGGGGCGGGTGGCCGTGCCAGCGGGACAGGGAATGCCGGTAACGGTGCTAGCGTTATTATTAATAATTCGGTGGATGGGGATACTGAGGGTGGCTTAAGGCTGACGCAAACAGCGATCGGGGGAGCGGCGGGTACGGTTGATGATGGTGTCAGTGGTCAGGCTGGTAGCGCCAGCAGTCGTTTAACAAAAACGATTACTAGTAGTCGCAGTAGTTATTTGATGCTGAATGCCACGGCCACCGGTGGCGATGGCGGTGTGCGCACCTCCAGCGTCGGCACAGCTTCCAGCGGAGCCAATGCCGAGGTGCAGGTTGGTGGCTGGAGTGATGTGGGTGTTGTGAGCATCCGTGGCGAGGCACGAGCGGGTGATGGTGGTCATGCCTATGCCGGGGCGGATGCGGGTGCCGGTGCCAATGCCAGCAGTATCGCTAGCGGTATTAGCATTAACGATGATCAGAGCATTTATGTTGATGGGATTGCCCTGGCGGGTATTGGCGGGACAGTGTATGACAGTGTCGGAGGTCGTGCGGGTGATGGTGGGAGTGCCAGTAGTCGCTCCATGGCGACGGCGGCAGCTAACAGTGCGGTGACGGTGAGAGATCGGGCTACCGGCCGCTCAGGCGGTGGTATTGCTCGTGGCACAGGCAGTGGTGGCACCGGAGGGGCGGCCAGCTCGGAGGCCCTGGCCAGTAATGCAGGTTTGCAGGTGCTGGTATCCCAGGCCCATGCTTCTGGCGGTAGCGGGGGGATTGGTCGAGGTACGGGTGAAACCGGTGGGGCGGGGGCGATAGCAACGGCAACGGCCTATGGCAGCAATACCGGTGGGGCGGCGGAGGTGTCTGCAAGGCAGTTTGGTGGTTTCGGTGGTACGGGGTATGCAGGAGCGGATGGCGGTGCGGGAGCAGATTCAAATATGGTTGATGCCCTCAGCGGCTCGGCCAGTGGTGACTTAAGTTTGACCCAGCAGGCCCTGGCGGGCACTGGAGGCAGCAGTTATGGGGGAACGGCCGGGGTTGCGGGGGATGCCCTGTCCTCGCTGGTACTGGATAATTCCCTTGCTGGCGACATCAGTGGCACGCTTGAGGCGAAAGGTGGCGCAGGCGGTGCCGGTTTTAGCGGCAGTGATGGTAGCGATGGGGGCAGCGCAGTTGCGGCAATGAATCTGCTTGCTCGCAGTACCCGTCGCGACACTATAAGTGCAACGGTGACCGCTATTGGTGGGGCTGGCGGGGCAGTAGAAGACAGTGGTAGCGCCGGTAATGGCGGAGGCGCTTTCCTCGGTGCGGGACGGCTGCGGGTGAATGGCCAGTCTAATGGCGGTGGAGACGTGATGGTCTCCGGCAGTGTAAACGGCGGAGCCGGCGGCAGTGCCGGTGGTGTCGGCAATGCCGGCAACGGTGCCAGCGTCAGTCTTTATAATGCGGTCGATGGTAATACCTCCGGCAGCCTGAGCCTGACTCAAACGGCCAATGGTGGTGCGGCGGGTACCGTTTATGATGGTGCAAACGGGCTTGCGGGTGATGCCAGCAGTACATTAAACCGGGCCAGTATTAGTCGCCGCGCTCTGAGCCTGAATGTTTTGGCAAACGGTGGTGAAGGTGGCTTGCGGAGATCCAGCACGGGGACAGCATCCGGCGGTGGCAGTGCCAGTGTGACAGTGATTGGCAGTAACGATGCCGGGGTGGTGAATGTTGTCGGTAAGGCGACAGGCGGTGCCGGTGGTGCAGGCTTTGGTCGTGCGAATGCTGGTGGCGGCGGTAATGCAACAAATTCAGTCAGTGGTAGCAGCAGTGGTAATGGCCAGACGATCACGGTGACAGGCTCGGCGATCGGGGGCGATGGTGGGCAGATTGCTTATCGCTTAGACGGTAGTGAGGGTGTGTCTGGTAGGGGTGGCAACGCCAGTAGCGAGTCAATAGCGACCGCGACGGGAAGCAGTGAAGTTAATGTGAGCGACGTTGCCAGTGGGGGACGTGGGGGGCTGATTAGTATTTATGCTGGTATTGGCTCGGGTGGCGATGGGGGTTCGGCTAGCTCGATGGCCGTGGGTTCAACCGCAGGTGTGCAGACAGCCTCTGTGAATGCTACCGCAACGGGTGGAGAGGGTGAGCCTGCGCGTAGAAGCGGTACTGACGGTCAGGGCGGTGCTGCATTGGCGCGCGCACAAAGTACCGGCAACGGTGTGGCGCAGGCAACGGCCATCGCCATCGGTGGGCGCGGAGCAGGATCGGCGAGAAGCGGTCGCGCAGATGCTTCTGCACAGGCAAGCGGCGGCAGTGGCTATGCTCGTGCTAACGCCCGCTCAGGTAATAACACGGATCGCAATTATGCTGCGGCTTTTGCCAATGCTGAGATTGCGGAGAATCTTTTTATCGGGCTGACCGCGAGCAGCCGCGCTGAGGCCAGTTCCAGTATTGGTATGGCCGTACCGGTGCGAAGTCAGGCGAGTAGCGCGACAGCGGCCTTTGCCACCTTGTTACCCGATGCAGCAGATGCCAGCGCAGCAATGGCAGGAAAGGCAACCGTTGAAGCTGAAGTTTCAAGTGATAATGCGTTAGCGCTGGGCTTGTTAGGCAGTGCTTATTCAGGCAATAGCAGCAGCCTGTTATTCAGCAGTTATGTTGATTTCAATATTGATATGAACGGCATGAATGAAACCAACCTGCTGGTTGGGTTGCTTGATCCACAGGCATCCAGAGGACACGGGTTTGATAGTCTGCGTTTTCGGGTCAGGCTTGAAGATACATGGGTAACGGATTTGAGCTTCACCGATCTGAGTTCGGCGAGAGCTTATTTCAATGACAATGTTTTGGACTATGGTCTCTGGGGGGATCTGATTAGCACTGATAATGTGCTGGATATTGGTTTTTATTTCGATATGAATGAGCAACACCTGGGGCAGGACTTCAATACTAATTTCATTGTTGCGACCTCGGCAGTACCAGTACCCGCTGCGGTCTGGTTGTTTGCATCAGGTTTAATTGGCATAGCGGGCTTAGCTCGACGCAAACAGGCTTAAAGGCTAAATTATTATTAACTGTAGAAAAAGGCGGCTTTTTAGTCGCTTTTTTTAAGTAATTATTTAATATAAATTACTTTATAGAGAAATGAAATGAATAATATATATTATTCAGTCCTTGGGCTTTTCCTCTATTGTTTTACCCCTTACGCAAATGCAAATCTAATACAGAATAGTAGTTTTGAATTCGGTGATCCGTTTATATCAAATTCTGCCGCAGGTGTGATGACCATTTTTTGCTCTTTTCCCTCTGGGATAAGTTTTTATTATTCAGAAATTCATACTATCAAATTCACCCTGACCCATGATCTCGATACTCACCCTGTTCGGTAGACAGGCGTTGAAGTCGCCGCTGTGGCTGAGCCAGCCTTTGTGGATGCAAACTTTGGCGGCACAGGGGGAATCGGTAAAGCGTATTTTGCCGTCTTTAATTTGTAGCCTGCTTGTTCCCTGTGTTCCTTCGACTGCGATGTCCCGATCTTTGGTGAGCGAGAGCTCTTCTATTAAGGTTTCGTCGTGAAAAATTTGAACCCGTGCACCGGCGCTTATTGGCTGCCAGTAATGCAGATAGACAAAGGGCAGGGCGATAATCGCGATGACTAGCAGAATAATATCGGCGCGGGTCATCAGGGTGTAATTATCAGCGGCTTGTTTTCAGTGTCGATTAAGTTGATGCGTTTCGCCATGGCCGGGGTCATGATGATGCGGCCATTTTTATCCACCAGCATCACATAGCGTAACTGCATTTTCCTGGCGATGGCCTGCCAGCCATCCGGCCCGGCGATGAACAGCGCGGTGGCGGCGGCATCGGCGGTGGCGGCATCCTTATGAATGACGGTGACCGAGGTGGTTTGATCCGCCGGGTAGCCGCTGCGGGGATCAATGATGTGATGATAGCGTCGACCTTCGTATTCGTAAAAACGCTCGTAATCACCGGAAGTAAAAACACTCTCGCCATCGTTGACCTCCAGTGCAGCTAGCACTGTGTTCTCATCTTTCGGACGCGGGTGACGAATGCCAATACGCCAGGGGCGATCGCCGTGACTCCCGATGACCTTGAGATCACCGCCGGCATTGATGACAGCGTTATTAATGCCCTGACTGCGCAGATAGTCGATGATGCGATCGATGGCCAGCCCCTTGCCCATGGCACCGAAATCCAGTTGTACCGCCGGGTTGAGACTGCGCATACGCAGGCCGTCGAACTCGATATCGGCCATGCGCGGATGGTGCGCCAGTAGTTGATCGATAGCGGCTTTTGACGGTGGTGGGCCGCTGGGGGGATCGTTCTGATGATAGCCCCATAAGGCGATCAGTTTACCGATGGCCGGGTTGAACAGGTTATCAGTGAGCGCCGCAAGTTCACGACCTTTTTCGATTACTGGTATCACCGAGGGATTTGCTGAGAACCAGCCGCCGGTGGCCAGCAGGGCATTGGTGCGCCCTAGTGGCCCCTGTTTCCAGGGGTGCCAGACTTCATGCATAAAATCCAGATCCAGACGGATTTGAGCAAAGCTTTTTTGTGCCAGTGCCGGGTCGATATCGCGCAGGGTGATGTTGACCAGGGTGCCAAATACCAGCTGGGTTTGTTTGTATTCACGCGGTGCCTGCTGGCAGGCGGACGACGACAGAATAAGAATTAAAATCAGGAAAGACAGAAACCGGTGCGATAGACTCATAGCCTCTGAGTTTACCGGTTTTGCAGGCGTTGTTCGATAACATCCATCAGCATGGCACTGATATTGAGTTGGTAAAGTTCGTCCAGTTCACGAATACAGGTGGGACTGGTGACGTTGATCTCGGTGAGGTAGTCACCGATCACATCCAGGCCGACAAAAATCAGTCCGCGTTTTTTAAGCTCGGGGGCGACCTGTGCGCAAATCCAGCGATCTTGCTCGCTGAGTTCGACCCCTTTGCCGATACCGCCCACCGCAAGGTTGCCCCGGGTTTCGCCGTGTTGAGGAATACGTGCGAGGGCATAGGGCACAGGTTCACCATCGATCAGTAAAATTCGTTTGTCACCCTCGCTGATTTCCGGGATAAACTTTTGTGCCATGCATAGACGCTGGCCGTGGCGGGTCAGGGTTTCGATAATCACGCCGATATTAGGACTGTCCTGTTGCACCCGGAAAATTGATGCGCCGCCCATGCCATCCAGCGGTTTAAGAATAATATCGCCATGCTCGGCAAGAAACCCCCGTATTCCCTGTGCCTGGGCAGATACCAACATGGGTGCGGTGCACTGAGGAAAATAGGCAGTAAATAATTTTTCATTGGCATCGCGCAGGCTTTGGGCGCGATTGACCACCAGTACGCCCTCGGCTTCGGCCAGCTCCAGCAAATAGGTGCTGAATATATAATCCATGTCGAAGGGCGGATCTTTGCGCATCAGTAGCACGTCCAGCTCGGCGAGTGGCCGCGCACAAACCTCGGCGAGCGTAAACCAGTTGTCGCCGGCATTTTCAGGATCGGCGCTGAGAGTCAACTTGCGGGTAGTGGCCCAAGGCTGATTTTGCGACAGAGATAAATCTGTCTGCTCCATATAATAGAGTTCCCAGCCACGCTGCCGGGCTTCCAGTAGCATGGCGAGTGAGCTGTCTTTTTTCAGGTTAATGGAGCCAATCGGATCCATGATAACGCCGAGTTTAATGGGGCGGCTGGGCACGGGATCAATCCTGTCTGATTTACTTATTGAGGTATTCGGTATGTTCCCGCGCGGCTGCCAGCAGTGCCAGACGGGCAATCACGCCATAGGCGTAAAAGCGGTTGGGCCCGGCATCAGGGGACTTGTTGCAGTCCGGTACGTTGCAAGTTTCCGCGAAGGCCAGGGGTTCGAAGTGCAT
>VAPK010395158.1_pt1 | contig 16260 bp, 7 predicted proteins | sample 3395031 | NCBI WGS metagenome assembly VAPK01 (sample SAMN08290443, study PRJNA428436) | hydrothermal vent metagenome | isolation source: Deep-sea hydrothermal vent chimney 1 | place: Pacific Ocean: Juan De Fuca Ridge
ACATTTAATAGATAGCAAAGGGGAAGAAAATGTAGCCTTTATAGATTTGCGTAAGGGCTTGGGTGAGCGAGAAATTAGCTGGACTAACCAAGACAATAAGCATGCAGAACAGGATAAAATAACACCACCAACTTCTGAATCATTTGGGGTTGCCCCAGTAGTACAACAAAAACTATCTCTCATGCGCACAGATTTAGATGCTTTTACAGAAGTAGAAGCTTATTCTTTAATGTTTGATGCTTACCAAATGAGCAAATTAGATTTAAAGAAATTTAAAACAATTGCCACACAACAGCCTGAAGTAAAATGGAAATTTACAAAAATTGCAGATTTAATGAAAAATCCTCCGGCAGAATATCTAACACAATTAGAAAATTCTGAATCGATTTTTGGTAAAACTTTACATATTTTTAAATGGCTTTGGATACCTATTATTTTAACTATAGCTGTCGTTTTATTCTATACTTGGTCACCCTTTATCAGACCAGTATTAGAAAGCTCCTTTACTATTTATGCCATGCTTTTTAGTCTATTTTTGTGGTTTGCAACTATTTTTGCACCTAAATTAGAAAAGGCCTTAACTTTTTTAACTTATTTTCGCCCTAAAGCAATGTTAATGCAACGCTGGGGAAAGGCTTTACTACTAATTCTGGCAACCTTCTTTATTAAATTTTATCTTAAATTTATTAACCCTATGTATTTAGCTCAAGGAAGGGTTGCCACACTAAAAAAGAAAATAGCTAGCTCTGATAATTAACATAACCCTCCCTGCTGGTTGGGGCACTGCCATTAAGTTAAGAAATCAATGGTGTTTTGTAGGAGCGGCTTTAGCCACGATATCGCGGCTAAAGCCGCTCCTACAAAGATACAAAATATCTTAACTTAATGGCAGTCGAGAACTTAAAGCAATAGATTGAATATGGCTGAAACTTATACCTAATCAGTTTTTTAAACCGTGTGCGTTCCTAAGTAAGAGGCTATAAAAGATCTAATATTTTCACCTAAGATGCCACTGAGATCAAAGAGTTTTGATCGTTAAGCCTTTGGGTTCTCAGTGATCTCTGTGGTTATTTTAAATATTTTGTTAGATTGATTTTGTTCGACTTCTTAGTACTTACACCCTTTTGTAAACAGCTCAGCAATACAAGAGAATGGCACAAAAGGTCTTTGGTATATGCTTTACACGGTCACATGTAAAGTATAATGATATAACTTTTTACTGATAACCAAGATAAAAGAACGTGATTTCACTTCAAAATGCTCTCAATAATCTAACTGTAGATCAATTAAAATCTCGATTACAGCTAATAGCAAAAGCCCCAAAATTAACTCGTAAGCAGGAAATTATCTTATTTCTGAGCAATGAATTATTATCTGAAAAGCTAGAACACTATTGGGGGCGTTTAAACGATCTAGGGCAGAAAGCTGTCGCAGAGGCAATATACTCTTATAGTGATGGAAAGTTTAACCGAAATAAATTTATAGCTAAATATGGAAAATTACCCACTTATTTTTCATCAAACAGCCGTTCAGGCCAGCAGGGTGCATTGTCACTATTTTTTTATCAGGATTTATTAGCTGCTGAATTAGCCGATAGTTGTAAATCTTTAGTAGACTGCCCTGAGCATTACCAGCTGACTAGATACTCCACTGAAGATATAAAAAGTTATACCAAAAATTTACAAAAAGAACTTACTCAATGCCCTGAAAATTATCAGCCAGAATTGACTGTTTTATCAATGGAAACAACAGCTATTCATGATTTACAAGCTATACTCAATTTGATTGAAGGCGGAAAAATATCCGTTAGTGAAAAAACCAAAATTGCTGGATCAGCAACCATAAAAAAAATCACATCAATTTTGTTAGAGGGCGATTTTTATTCAGAACAAGATGACTGGGACCTGGATAATGATGCTAGTGGTGCTATTTCTCCTATTCGTGCTTATGCCTGGCCTCTATTATTACAAAGTACTGGGCTGGGATTAGTGAGAAGAGTAGGCACTAAACTACAGCTGACAGCTAAGGGGAAAAAAGTATCAAAATCACCTATTGAAGAATCTTTGCGTTTAATCTACCAATGCTGGAGAGAAAAAGGTCTACTCGATGAATTTAATCGCATTATTGTGATTAAAGGGCAAACAGGCAAAGGTCAGCGGCTATATCCACTAGATCATAGACGTTTAGTTATTGAACAAGCATTAAAAGCCTGCCCTGAAAATGAATGGATAGCAATAGATGATTTTTTCCACTTTATGCAAGTGGAGGATTTTGATTTTCGAGTGATTTGGGATAAATGGAAACTTTATATTTCGGATAGTCGTTATGGTTGTTTGGCATATAGTTCATGTCCTTTTGAAGTTATTCAAGGTCGCTATATCTTAGCCTATCTATTTGAATATTTAGCGACACTGGGGATGATTGATGTGGCTTATTTACCGCCCTATTATATTCGAGATGATTTTAGACAAATGGAGGAAACCTATGATTTATCATATTTTAGTCAATATGATGGCCTACTTTTTTTTCGCATTAATCCATTAGGTTCTTATTGCTTACTGCAAAATGATAATTATCAGCCCCCCAAACAGTCAAGTTCTCTATTATTAGAGACCGATGATAGTTTAAAGCTCACCTTACAAAGAAATGCAACACCCACTGAAAAATTAATATTAGATCAATATTTACTGCCTGAAACAGAGGGTACTTATCAGCTCGATCAGCGTTTTTTATTACAAGCAATAGAACAAGGCGGTGATTTAACGTTTTTTATTAATTTTTTAAATGAAGTTTCTGAACAACCGTTAGCAAAATCAATATTGGATGAACTTGCGCTCATCAAGGAACGCTGTTATGCCCTGTCTGATGTAGGCAATGCACGTTTGTTGAACTGCTCCAGCATTGCTTTGGCAAAAATGCTCGCAGACGATCCGAATACAGGGAAACATTGTATTCATGCGCGTGATAAATTACTGGTTATCCCTGAAAAGTCTAATAAAGCGTTTCAAAAAGCCAGCAAAAAATTGGGTTATATCATTCCAAAAAAACCTCTCTAATGAAAATACCAAAAATATTAATAGAAAAATACCATAGTTGCAGTGCTGATGAAGAGCGTATTCTGCAAGTTATTTCAGTGATTGCTCAGCCCGTCTTACTAACTGAAATCAACCAAGTATTGCAAACGCTTAACTGGAAAAGCAGTAATGGAGTTCCGCTTAATCAGTTGATGAATACAAAATTGCGAAAATATTGGGTGAGTGCTGGCTTGCTAACGTTTAAACAAAATAAAATGTACTGTAATCCGCTTATCGCAGAGCTTATTACCCGTAAAGTAGTAAAAGAACAGAGATTTAAAGAAATCTATTCAGTTGTTGAATCCTTATTTACTGAAGACGAAATCAAACAGCCTCGTTATTATTCAGATAGCTATGAAGCCTTAAAATTAGCGCGTGAACGAAAAATACGTGCTGCATTTTATTTAAATGATGATGCATCCCTTCTAGAACAACTTGAGCTACCGCATGGCTTTGCACTGTACTCTTTGGAAGAAAGGTACGTGAGGTATTTAATTCAATTATGCACAACCCCCTTTGATAGCAATTTTTTTGACCTATTATCTGACACGGTGAAAGTATTGGTCATTTGTCCAATACTACAATCTCAAGCCTTTGAACTAACAGATCAACAACAATATTTTGAAATTTTACAGGCTATCTACCCACAGGCCGTCAAAAAATTTCCCAGTTTAAACTGTGTTCTGGCAAATCAGCTTATGTTACGTGGAGAAGCCGACCAAATTGAAGCATTAGTTGAAGGTGATGATTCTTCTTTTGCATTAAGTCTTATGGGGTGGTTAAAATTTCAACAGGGAAATGTGGAGCAAGCAATTTATCATTTTGAAGAAGCCACTAAACGCTATAAAAAAGAGACACATAAACGTAATATTGTCCTGCCTGACCTCACTGAAATAATCTATTTGATCGCGCTGCTAAAAAAAGGAGATAAACAAAGCTACCTGCAAATTAAACAGCAGATTACCTGGATGTTGCGTGCACCGGTCACACACCGGTTTGAAACCACAGGACGATTAATACAGGAATTAGCTGATATTCAACAAGGCATAGAACATTTTGACACGTCTTATTGGTTAAATCGCTCTGTTGATAGTTCCAGAACACCCTTTCAGATATTGTTTCATCACTTGATTTTGCTATGGGCTAAAGGAAGAATCAAACCTTCTGCAGAACTTATTAACTTTAATCAACAGGCGTTGAAAAATGGCTGGCTTTGGTATGCATGGGTCAGTGAAAGCTTTATAACCAAGAAAAAACACCCTGCCCAGCCCAAAAACTGTGTTGATTTATGCACTTTATTTAAACCCACCGAGACTTGGAAAATTGCCTTAAAAGCATTACGAGAAGTTAACAGCGTTAGTGACGAAAGCAAAAAAGGGGATGATAGTACAACAGAATTCCGGATGGTTTGGGGCATTTATTATTGGGGTGGTCAATGTATGCTATTCCCTCGCGAACAAAAACACAACAGTCGAGGCTGGACTAAAGGGCGACCTATTGCTTTACAAAAGCTATATGATCAACTGGAACAATATGATTATCTTACTGCTCAAGACCGGCAGATTTGCCAGAGCTTGCAAGCAGAAACAACAAGAAACTACACGGGATACCCCTCCACGATCTATGAATTCCCCTCTAATTTGGCATTAAAACTTGCCATTGGGCATCCCCTATTATTTTGGTCTAATGAAGTGGGTTCCATTAGTGATTTAACTCCGATAGAACTAAAAAAAGACGAACCGGTATTAGAAATTTTGCAACAAACACAAGAGCTCTTAATCAGGCTAAAACCTTGGGTTGCTGAAAATAATACCGTGTCTTTTTTTAAGCAGGGTAAACACAAACTGAGTCTCGTTGAATTTAATATACAGCAACAGCAAATTGCTAAAATTCTCGGTGAAAAAGGGTTAAAGATTCCCAAGTCGGCTAAAAAAGAAGTTATGGAGAGTATTTCTGCAATAGCCCCATTGTTAAGCGTACATTCCGATATAGGCGGTGCAGGCTCAACTGATGCAAAAAAAGTAAAAGCAGATAACCGTCCGGTATTTCAATTGGAGCCGGCAGGTTTTGGTTTGTCACTTGCCTGTTATGTACAACCTTTGGGTGAAAAGGGGCCGTTATTTCATCCTGGCTTGGGGGCTGACAGTGTATTCTCTGAAATAGAAGGTAAAAGTGTTCAGACTCAACGATTGCTAGAGGCGGAAATAGAAAATTTTAATCAGGTACTGACTCACTGCCCCTTATTAGCAGGTGCTACCGATTGGGAATGGGAGCTTGAAGATCCTGAAGATGCACTGGAAACGTTATTGCAATTACAGGAGTTGGCTGATTCAGTTATATTAACCTGGCCGAAAGGGAAAAAAATAAAATTGGGGCATGCCGCCGATCTCAATCAAATGCATATCTCCATCAAAAAGCAAAAAGATTGGTTTAGTTTGCAAGGTGAACTTAAGCTAGGTGACCAAGAGGTGATGGAAATGATGCAGCTTTTACAGCTGCTAGAGCAATCACCGGGTCGCTTTCTGAAGTTGGGTGAAAATCAGTTTATTACCCTGACTAAAGAATTGCGCAAACGGCTGGATGATTTGCATCACTACAGCGACGATCTACGCTTTCACCCACTGGCTGCACAAGCAATGGAATCGCTTACCGATGGCATGCAAATCAAACAAAATAAACCATGGAAAGATCAATTAAATAAAATCACTTCAGCAAGTGATTTAATCACGCCGACCCCCTCTACTTTTCAAGCCGAATTGCGTGATTATCAGCAAGAAGGTTTTCAATGGTTATCTCGACTGGCACATTTAGGTGCAGGTGCCTGTCTTGCTGATGATATGGGCTTAGGTAAAACCATACAGGCTTTAGCCATTATCGTTAAACGAGCCGCTCAAGGCCCCACATTAGTGTTAGCACCTAGTTCAGTGGTTTTAAACTGGCAGGACGAAGCGCAACGTTTTGCTCCTACCTTAAAAGTCAAACGTTTTGGAACGGGGAATCGCAAAGAAATGCTAGAGCAAGCCAGTTGTTTTGATTTAATTCTATGCAGTTATGGACTGTTGCAAACCGAGCATAAGCAACTAGCTTCGGTTAATTGGCAAACGATTGTTGCTGATGAGGCTCAGGCAATAAAAAATGTCCACGCTAAACGAAGCCAGGCAGCCATGACTCTGAATGCAGATTTTAAGATTATCACCACAGGCACACCTATTGAAAATCATCTGGGTGAACTATGGAGTTTATTTCAGTTTATTAACCCTGGTTTACTCGGCTCGCTAAATCAATTTAATCAACGTTTTGCCAACCCAATAGAAGCAAATAATGACCGTAATGCACAACGGCGTTTAAAAAACCTGATTCAACCGTTTATTTTAAGACGCTTAAAAACTGATGTATTAACCGAATTACCCTCTCGTACAGAAATCACCTTGCGAGTTGAACTAAGTCCTGAAGAAATAGCCTTCTATGAGGCTTTACGTCGAAAAGCCGTTGAACGATTAGCGGAAACAGATGATCATCCGGGACAAAAGCGCATCAAGATGCTGGCAGAAATCATGCGCTTACGCAGAGCCTGTTGCCATCCACAACTGGTGATGCCAGACAGTCATATTCAGTCATCCAAACTACAAGCCTTTAGTGAAATTATCACAGAAATGCAAAATAATGGCCATAAAGCTTTGGTCTTTAGCCAGTTTGTAGATCATTTAAAAATTATAAAAACCTATTTAGAAAAGCAAAATATTGTCTATCAATATTTAGATGGTTCAACACCTATAAAGCAACGAAAAATAGCGATCGATGCCTTTCAGTCGGGTATTGGAGAAGTATTTTTAATCAGCTTAAAAGCTGGTGGTGTAGGATTGAATTTGACTGCCGCAGATTATGTTATTCATATGGACCCCTGGTGGAACCCGGCCGTTGAAGACCAGGCTTCCGATCGCGCACATCGAATTGGTCAGCAACGCCCCGTGACTATTTATCGATTGGTAGCCAGTAATACTATAGAAGAAAAAATTGTTCAATTACATAGTCAAAAACGTGATTTAGCTGATAATTTACTGGAAGGCAGTGAAATGAGTGGAAAAATGTCTGTAGAGGCAATGCTACATTTGATTGAAGACAATCAGTAAGGATCGTGCACAGAATAACCTCCCGAAATCATAACGCAGAATTTTTGTCTGGAAAAGATATTTTGTAAGAGAGGCTTTAGCCGCGACATCGCGGCTAAAGGAGTCTGAAGAAATAAAGTCACCCACCTTGCTTGTCTTTTTGCTCCTGAATAAACGATCTCAATCGTTGCGTAGCCTGCTATGCGCCTCTTGAGTTCGTTTATTCAGAAACAAAAATTCTTCGCAAAATGGGTAACTTTATTCCATCAAACTCCCTAAAGCCTCTCCTACAATGAGAATAGAGTTGTTCAATCAAGTTCATTGCCAAAATGAAATGTGATCATTAACCCTCTATCAAATTAAAATATTTTCAGCCAAACCAAGAAAAACAAAGAATCCCAGTGCATCTGTGGCTGTAGTTAACAGTAAGGGGGATGCAATAGCGGGATCACCTCCAAATTTCTTTATTAACAAAGGAATCATCGAGCCAATTAAGCCAGCAATAGTCAAGTTGACCATAATAGCCACAGCGATGACGGCTCCAAGTAATGGCTGATGAAACCATAAAAAGGTGATAATTGAAACGGCACCGCCCATAATTACTCCATTAATAAGCCCCATTACAATTTCACGTTTAATCACGGGTAATGCATTTAGCCAATCAATCTGTCCTAAGGCAATTTTCCTTACTGTTACAGTGACTGCTTGATTACCTACATTACCCCCTAACGCTGCAACAATGGGCATAAGTACCGCAAGAACAACTATCTGTTCAATTGTTTCCTTATATAAACTGACGATAAAGGCAGCACAACATAGTGCAACAAGGTTTATAAATAACCAATGTAAACGAGCTTTACGTGCCGAGTGAAAGCTTTCTTCTTCTGCCTCATTATCAGTACCCGCCATTTTTAATGCCTGGCTTTGTTCTTGTGTGCGAATTAAATCGTAAACATCCTCAAAAACAATTCGACCTTGTAAGCAGTTTTCTTGATTAACAACAGGCAAAACACTTAGCCCGTACTCTTCAAATAACTGGATAACTTTTTCTACCGATGTTGAGGCTTTAACGCTCAAGGGTTTTTGGTGATGACTCGCTTGAGACATTATATCTTGTAGTGTCTCTGAGTCAGTAAATAACATCAGGTCAGTAAAATGTAGGGTTGCTAGCAAATGTTGTTCCGCATCTACCACAAATAATTTAACAATGGGACTATCGGGTTCTTGCTGTCTAAAAGTACGAATTTTCTGTTTTACTTGTAACAATGTATCTGTAAGCTCTGCCGTTAGCATTTCGATTTGCATATAAGCCCCTGCCTGATCTGCAGGAAATTGAGACAAATGAGTAACTTCAGCTTGTTCATCTGATGTTAGCAAATGATATGCACTTTTAGCGTAATCCTGATCATATTGTTTAACACGTTGTAAAAAATCAGTGAGTTCATCACTGGCTAGATAAGATAACGCTGTTGCCATTTTTTTATGGGGTATGCGTGAAAAAGCTTCTTCAAAAATTTCACTAGGCAATTCAATCAGTATTTTGCATAGACTTTCTAAAGGTGTTCTGGAAATTTCAGCAAAGAAGACCCCTACATCTGTTTCATATTGCTGCCTTAACTGCCGAGCAAGTTGAACAGAACTTTTAATTTCATTTGCTATTAAATTTTCCTTCTCATAGGGCATCTTGTCTTGTCTATCAACCATAGTTGCTTCCTTTTATATTGTGCAAATTCTCTTAATTATTTCTCGTTCCCACGCTCCTGCGTCACTGCCATTGACTTAAGCGTTTCACGTAGGATGTGCTGACGACAGGAAGCGCATCAATGATACAAAGATGCGCTTCGTACCTCAGCACATCCTACGGTTTTTCCTTAAGTCAATGGCAGTGGCTGGGACAGTGGGAACGAGAAAAAATAGCTAGCCTTGATGTAGCGAAACGAAATCAAGGGGAATCTTAGATAAAACTTGATTCCACTTTGTTTCATCAAGGCTACAAAAGCTTAACTCTTACCGATACCACTTTATATGTGATTCTTCAGCCGGTATATTTGCATAAGGGTGGTCTGCTACCAATCTGGGAGTGTAATCATCTGCTGGTCGGTCAGCAGGAACAGTTATTTCATAAAGATAACCATTAATAGCCCCTGGTAAAGCATTTTTGCGTTCCATAAGCTGACAAAATGCAGCGTTCTTGTTAATTCCATCTGCATAAACCTCGACTCTCACACTGTCTGCAGGTAAATCATCTAAATAAACATGTAGCGTTAAATGATATTCTGACTCAAACAATTCAAGCTGATAATTCTGCATATAAATGGCCGGCCAATGCTGAGCTACATTTTTCTGCCACTGAGCTAATTCCTTAGCTATTTCCGCTTGATTATCCGTTCGCTGCCGGTAGCTGGATGTTGCAGGCAGGTAATACTGCTCGACATAATCACGTAACATTCGATTACTACTAAATTCAGGTGCCAAAGTGGCCATACTTTTACGAATTCTCGTTACCCATTTTTCAGGAATACCCACTTCATTACGCTGGTAAAATTCTGGAATAACCTGCTCTTCTAGTATGCGATAAAGCTCATCAGCTTCAACAGCATCATATTCAGCTTCAGCATGGGTTTGTCCATCGCCCAGTGCCCAACCTACTTCAGGTGTATAAGCTTCTGCCCACCAACCATCCAGTTCTGAAAGGTTAAGCCCACCATTAGCTAATAGCTTCATGCCGCTGGTACCACATGCCTCCCAGGGTCTGCGAGGTGTATTTATCCAGACATCAACACCCTGTACAAATTGTTCTGCCATCGCCATATCATAATCAGCAAGAAAGACTATATGCCCTCGAACTTCAGGTCTGCGAACAAAGTTAGTTATTTCCTGAATAAGTTGTTGACCCACATTATCAGCAGGGTGCGCTTTACCTGCAATAACCAGCTGTACGGGATAATGAGAACTTGTTAAAAGGCGTATTAAACGTGCCTTATCATGAAGTAATAAATTAGGCCGTTTATATTCTGCAAAACGACGTGCAAACCCTAATGTTAAAATGTTTGGATCAAAAATATTTTGTGTTAATAACTGCTCCTCATCGGAGGCTCCTCGCAATTTTAGCTTATCAGTTATTTGTTTACGGACATAATGAACCAGTTTAGTGCGACTTTCTCCACGAAAAGTCCACAAGGTTTCATCTTTAATTTCTTCTATCTGCGTACGTAAAGCATCCACTCGTCCTGCCCAACGTCCCTTACCACAAACACGAGTCCATAAGTCATCAGTAAAACTGGAATCCCAGGTTGGCACATGCACACCATTGGTAATATAACCAACAGGTATTTGTTTGATGGGCCATTGTGGATAAAGCTGATGAAACAACTGTTGACTAACTTGTCCATGTAACTGACTGACACCATTAACTGCCGCGCAAGTACGCAAAGCAAAATAGGTCATATTAAATGACTCATCGGGATGATCAGTAGATGTTTGCCCTAATGCAAGAAACTGATTAAAAGGAATTTCTAAGGACTGAACGGTGTTACTTAAATATTGTTGGATAAGTTCTGGGCTGAATCGGTCAAACCCTGCGCTAACAGGTGTATGAGTCGTAAATATATTACCTGATCGCGTTGCCCACAGAGCTTGCTCAAAGGTAACTTTGTTTTTACTTTTAAATTGGCAAATACGTTCTAATGCTACAAAGGCTGCATGACCTTCATTCAAATGACAAATTTCTGGTGTAATGCCTAATGTTTCAAGTAAGCGCCAACCTCCCATACCCAAGACAATTTCCTGTAATAAACGTTTTTCTTGTCCACCACCATATAATTCAGCAGTAATAGCTTGGTCGACAGGACTATTCATCAAATTATTACTGTCTAAAAGATATAAAGTAACTCGACCTACCTGGGCTTCCCAAACGCGTAGATAAAGGTCTCTAGCAGGTAACTCTAGTGTAATCGTTAGGTGGTTACCCTGTTTATCCAAAGCACGACGGATAGGCAAGCTGGAAGGTTCATTATAGGGGTAAAAAGCTTGTTGAGCACCTTGTGCATCAATCATCTGCCGAAAGTAACCTTGTTGATATAACAGGCCAATACCAACTAAAGGCAGGTTTAAGTCACTGGCTGACTTTAATAAATCTCCCGCCAATATACCTAAGCCCCCTGCATAAATAGGTAATGCTTCTCCAAGACCGTATTCCATACTAAAATAAGCAATACTACCAAGAGAACTCTGTGGGTATTCATTCTGAAACCAGCCTTGTTGTTTATAATATTCAGCTCGTTCTTGCTTTAAATCGGCTAGTTTAGATAAAAATTTCGGGTCCTGAGCAAGCGTTTCAAGGCATTCTTTACTGACATTTTGCAGTAGCATCCAGGGATTCTGTGTTTTTTCCCAGATTTTATAATCAATCATTTCCCATAAGTCATCGCCTGCATGGCTCCAGGTCCAGCGCAAATCAAGCGCAAATTCTGCTAATATTTCGAGTTTAACAGGAAGAGGTCTAGGTTGGTAACAATGTTGCATAATCAGGTAACCTATGTAAATAATTGATAAGTACAGCCCGTCAGGGTTCAATAATACGCAGATAAAAGAAGCTTATTTATGCTTAAGTTTGTCAGGTTCCACTAATTCTGGTGCTATCTGCAATATTGCATAACGTGCTTTTTGGATAGCAAAAACTAATATAGCAATACTAATAATACCCATTAAAATCAGCATGATATAATGATCTACACTAGCCGATGCACCGGTATTTAATGCGTTAACCACATGTTTAGTGGCATAACCAAAATAAACCAATGCTGTGTTGTAAATCAAAATACCACTGGTTGCTATTAAATAAGGTTTAAACTGAACTTGAGTGACTGAAAATGCATAGCTAAGCAACGCAAAAGGTAACGGTAATAGTCGTAATAGCAACATAATCTTTAAACTATCATGAGCCAGTATATTATCGAGTTTTGCAAACCGCTGGTGCTTAACTAATAATTTCTGTACTTTTTCTCTGAATAAATAGCGCCCAAGCATAAAAATAACAGTGGCAGCAATATAAGTAGCAATAGCTACATAAACAATGCCAGACAATAAAGGGAATAATAAGCCAGCGGCAAAGCAAAGCGTATCAACGGAAATAAAAAAAGGGGTTGAAAGTACAAATAACAAAATAAAACCAATAAATGCAAAAGCCCCTAGGTCCTGGATTTGTTTTTCCAGTCCAGGAAGATATATTTCAAACAGATGAACAACCACAAAGACAGCACCTGCTATCATTAAAATAAGTAGCCCCCGTTTATAAATGGAATGATTAATTAATTCATTTTTTAATAACTTATGGTCATTCATTGTTTTTGACAGCCTGCTTTAAATTATATGGAACCGATTATGCAAAGAACCTTTAATCCGCCTAAGAAAGGAACTATGATGTATGGTTTTATGCTCTAAATGTCGGTACACCAATAGTTTTAAACCATCTTCAACAAACACCCAAAATAGACAATAAGCCCAGACCCACCCAATATATTCCCAGGAAATAGGAACAATTAACCAACCTATTCCAGCAATAACCGTGGCAAATATTTTGGTACTAATAATTGCAAATAATAATATAGGTGCTGGATAAGGTCTACTAAGGAAAAAATGCCGAGTACGTGCAACAAATAGCGTTAAGTGACCTGCAATAGATAATTTAAGGAAAATAATGGTTTGTATTTCTGCAACCGTAAAATCAAAATACCGTTTGACAATAATTAACAGTAAAAATGTTTCTATGACTCCCATTACTCCTAGTACAGAAGAAACACTTAATACTCTGTGCATATCCCAGCGTACAGGTTCATGTGGTAAATAAGTATTATCTTTAGCAATAGTTAAAATAGGGACATCATTCAACAATGCCAGCATAATAATCATGAGTGCGGTAATGGGATAAAAATTATAAACCAGCATCGCCAATACCATAAAGAACATAATACGAATAGTTTCGGTAATACGATAGATGGCATAGGCATTCATACGTTCAAAAATACACCGTGCTTCTTCAATGGCATTAATAATAACATTTAGCCCTGTTCCTGTGAGCACCAAATCTGCGGCTGCACGGGCGGCATCTGTTGCTCCAGAAACTGCAATGCCTACATCCGCCTGTTTTAAGGCAGGGGCATCATTAACCCCATCTCCTGTCATACCAACAAGGTGATTATTGGACTGTAAATCTTTCACCAACCAATATTTATGTTCAGGAAATACTTGTGCAAAACCATCCGCTTGCTCGGCACATTTAGCCACATTATGGATAATATCTTTATTATCTTTCGCTTTAATAATTTGATCAGCGAGTAAAATATTGGTTCCTAAACCAAGTTCACTTGCTGTTTGTTTGGCAATCGCAATATTATCACCGGTCACCATTTTAATATCAACACCATGACCATTTGCTTCTTGTATCATGTTAGCTGCATCATCACGAGGTGGATCAAATAATGACATAATACCTAAGAATACCCAGTGTCCAGCGTCATCTGTTTTAGCGACCCCCAGAGCACGGTAGCCTTTAAGTGCAAATTCATTAACCGTTTCTTCTGCACGTTTGCGCATAACACTATCAGGCAGACACAGCTCCAGAACAACCTGAGGCGCACCTTTACTCACTTTAAATAGATGTCCTTCTTTGGGCTTTATTGTGACTTCAGTGCGTTTTTGTACTGGATCAAAAGGGATAAAATGTTGCTGATGAAAGGTCTGTAATAATTGTTTATCAGCTAGTTTCTGTAAAATAGCCGTATCAATTGCATCTGGATTCTCAGCATCTGAAGCCATCGCAGCCGCTAAGATAATACCATGCGCATTAGCACCATCAAAGACAACTGGCTCACCTAGCGTTAATTTATTTTGCGTTAAAGTACCCGTTTTATCGGAACACAAAATATCCATACCCGCGAGTTCTTCGATAGACTCCAAACGAGAAACAATGGCTTTTAATTTAGCCAGTTTGATAGCCCCAACAGCCATGGTCACCGAGAGTACCGCAGGTAAAGCGACAGGAATGGATGCTACCGTTAAAATCAGCGCAAATTGGATAAGCTCCATGACGGGTAAGTCCCGATATAATCCGACCAGAAGCAGAATAGCAACCAATACTATACACATAAAAATCAGATAGTTACCAATTCCAATGACGGCCTTTTGAAAATGAGAAACATGTTTTGCCGTACTCACCAGTTGAGCCGTTTTTCCAAAGTAAGTATTGACTCCTGTACTCGTGACTACTCCAGTCATTTCCCCTTGTTTAGCAATCGAACTAGAATAAATTAAATCCCCCGTACGTTTATCAACAGGCAAAGATTCACCTGTTAAAGCAGATTGATCAATACTAAGATAATCGCCTTCCAGTAAAGCAATATCCGCTGGTGTTACATCACCTAAACGAATTTTGACTAAATCACCCGGCACAAGTTGCGTGGCATCAATACTCAGCCATTGCCCCTCTCTAAAGACACGGGCTTTCAATGCTAAATTCTTTTTTAATTGATCAATCGCATTCCCCGCCTGAAATTCCTGCCAGAAGCCAACAATGGCATTGAAAAATAATAACACTAAAATAATAACTAAATCTTCAGTATGATGCACAAGTGCTGATAAGATTGCCGCTATTTCAATCATCCAAGCTATAGGACCCCAAAAATAGGAAAGAAACTTCATTATTGCACTTTGATGTTTTTCCTGAATGGTATTCGGTCCATAAAAAGCAAGACGAGCCTGTGCATCTTCATTACTAAGCCCCTTCTTATTACTCTTTAAATAGCTTAATAGTGCATTAACTTCCAGTGAATGGACTTTATCTGCATCTAGCGGCGGAGGAAATGCCTGAATTTTTTCTTTCATAATTAATAGTCTTTATTAAAAGTGCAACAAAAACACTCTCAAGTATAATCTTTTAGAGTTTGTTGAGTAAGTAGGTAAAATGTTTAAATCCAAATTATTAGGATAATCTTGAATACTTAGGAACGTGTATGGAATAACTTTCCTTAATTAAAATTTTTCAATTTAAACAGATAGGTGTAAGGGAGTCAGTAATAAATAATGTCCCCAGATCTCGCAGGATTTTTATTTCTCCTTGGCTCTTCTCAAGAGAAGCATAGTCGCTCTATGTACCGATTGAGAAGAGCCAAGGAGGGGTAAAAAGACAAGAGAGAGATAGGTATATTATTTGTTACTGCCTCTCTAACTAAATATCACCAAAGTTAATAGTATTAAACCTAAGTCTTATGGTGCAAACTAATATTAAGTAATGAGTAGCCTAAAAAAATCATATTTATGCCTAATAATAAGCCCAGTACCCAGCTTGCAGTTCCGGGCCAGCCTGCCCAAACAACGATAGCCAAAAACAAGGAAGTTAAACCACTAAAAAATACCCAGCCCCATCGAGATAAAGGGCGCATCATCAAAGCCATAGAAATTTTAGCAACACCTTCCAGTGCAAAAAAAAGGGTCAGTAACATAGTTAAAGTTAAAACACCTGCTGTGGGTTTAATAACTAGAAAATAGCCAATAATCACCTGTAACAAGCCACTAAACAACCAAAAACTTATTCCCGGCATATTCCTCAGGCTGAGAGATCTAATAATCTGAAAAATTCCAGCGACTAATAACAGCCAGCCTAGTAATAGGGCAATTCCTATAGTAAAAACTTGAGGTATAATGATCGCAATAGATCCTAAAACAATAAAAAAAACACCCTCAACAGCAAATAATTTCCAATGTTTCTGTAGATAATTCAGAATATTCAGTTGTAGTTCCTGTAATTCGATATTGATATTAAATTGTTGTTTCATTTTGCTAACCTTATATAACGCAGTAACAATTAATACTTAAAATATAAGCATTATCCATGCCACAAAGGAATAATTAGTTTCTTGATAATTTAACACTTTATCTTCCATAGCGATACTTCACACAATCGAAGTATCGCTCGAAGTATATTACTCGATGTTCCAGTTTTTTTAACTTGAACTCAGAAAACACTAAAAACTAGAGGGGTAAGGCCAATTATCCTTACCCCAATATCGTTTTTAAGTTAA
>VAPK010304355.1_pt1 | contig 16248 bp, 15 predicted proteins | sample 3395031 | NCBI WGS metagenome assembly VAPK01 (sample SAMN08290443, study PRJNA428436) | hydrothermal vent metagenome | isolation source: Deep-sea hydrothermal vent chimney 1 | place: Pacific Ocean: Juan De Fuca Ridge
GAAAAATCCACACAGTCAAGACTGGTTACAGAGGTAAGTAGTAATGCTTCCGTTGTTAATAAATCTGAAAGAATTGATGAAGATGACTTTGAGCGTTTTGCGTGAATAGTTATAGCTACTGCTTTATAAGTATTAGGAGAAATCATTATGACAGAAATTATGAGTGAAGATGTAAATATGCTGTCTTTATCAGAAACAAATGAACTAATCAGTGAAATGGAAAATACAGGAACCAAGTATTTAACATTTAAAGTAGATGGTGAACTATTTGGTACAGAAATTGGCGTCATTAATGAAATTATTGAATACAATGAGATGACGCGCGTACCCCTTACTCCTCCTCATATTCGGGGTGTGAGTAATTTGCGAGGTAATGTGGTTCCAATTATTGATCTTGCAGTACGTTTAGGGAAAAAACGTGGTGAAACAACCAGGCGGACATGTATTATCATTATTGAAATGGATGATGATGGTGAGAAAATGGATATAGGTTTTGTTGTAGATGAGGTAGATGAAGTTCTTGATATCTATGCTAAAGATATTGAACCGGCACCACAATTTGGTGTTGATATTCGTAGTGACTATATAAATGGTATGGGCAAGGTAGATGAACAGTTTGTTATATTACTTTTATTATCTGAAGTCTTATCAATTAAAGAATTGAGCGACCTTATTGTGGATGAGATTTCTGAAAAAAAATGAATATGAATACAAACTATTATATATATACAAATAATTTAACGTCATATTATCTATGAATTCAGAACAAATAAATATGATGGCTCATGGTCTGGATATTTCTGAAAAGGAATTTAATTTATTCAAATCACTTATTTATGAAAAAGCCGGTATTTCTTTATCTTCAAATAAAAGAACCCTGGTTGTTAGTCGTTTAAGTAAACGTATGCGTCAATTAAATATTACTTCATTTCATGAATACCACAAAGTGGTGATGCAAAAAAAAAATAGCAGGGAATTACAAAATATAATTGATTTTCTGACAACCAATGAAACATATTTTTTTCGTGAAGACAAACATTTTTCTTTTCTGAAAGAAAAGGTTATTAAACAACTACATTCCGGATCAGACTTCAGAGTATGGAGTGCTGCCAGTTCAACAGGTGAAGAAGCCTACAGTACAGCAATGGTGCTAGCAGAAAAATTTGGTTTGTTTACTGACTGGTTGATTTTAGGTACTGATATAAATAGCAATGTTGTCAACCAGGCAAAACGGGGATTATACCCGTTAACAGAGAGCAAAAAAATTTCTAGTGATTATTTAAGAGAATACTGTCTAAAAGGCGTGCGTGAACAATCAGGTATGATGTTAATGGATGAGCGATTAAAAAAACACGTAAATTTTGAATTATTGAATCTTAATGCAGACTGGCCTGCTCATATTAGTAATTTTGATGTGGTTTTTTTACGTAATGTGATGATTTATTTTGATCTTGAAACAAAAAAACATCTGGTCGATAAAATTGCAAATAAAATAAAAAACGGGGGGTATTTATTTATCGGTCATTCTGAAACATTAAATCAGGTGTCGAACCGATTTAGAATTATTCGTCCATCAATATGTCAGAAAATAAAGTAAATTATATTTTTGGCAGGCATATTATAGAACCTGGAGGGTTTTATTTTGGTGACAATGAAAACGAAATCTATACTCTGCTAGGTTCTTGTGTTGCAGTAACATTATGGCACCCGTTTTTGAACTTTGCTGGTATGTGTCATGTGATTTTACCTGAACGTGGTAATGAAGCATCAAATACTCGTTTTGCTGGATGTGCAGTTAAAAAATTTATTGAAGAAATTATAAATATTAAGACAGCACCTTCTGAATATGAAGTCGGTGTATATGGTGGGGGTAATATGTTTCCCTCTATTAAAATAAATAATAAAAAATTAATCGGGATGAAGAATTTTAATGAAATTGAAAGGTTACTTATTAAAGAAGGTTTTGTTATTAAATATAAAGATGTTGGCGGAGAAGTTGCCAGAAAACTGACATTAAGCAGATTGACAGGCAATATTTCCCTGGAATATGTAAAACTGGAAAATATATAGAGTATTTATGAGTAAAACTAAAGTACTTGTGGTTGATGATTCAGCAGTAATTCGTCAAGTCATGACTGAAATTATAAAAGGTGAAAAATCTCTGGAGCTGGATGCGGCTGTGGCTGATCCGATTTTTGCCATGAAGAGAATGGAAATAAACTGGCCGGATGTCATAGTTCTTGATGTTGAAATGCCTCGTATGGATGGAATTACTTTTTTAAAAAAAGTGATGTCTGAACACCCAACGCCTGTAGTGATGTGTTCAACATTAACGGCAACAGGAACAGCAACAGCATTAGAAGCAATGTCAGCAGGTGCTATAGATATAATTACGAAACCTAAAATGGGTGCAAAAGCTCATTTGCTGGAGGAAAATAAGCGAATTCTTAATGTTATTAAATCGGCTGCAAAAGCACGTAATTTGGATAAGCTTAAATCATCAGCTTCTGTTAAATCTAAATCTCTTACTAAAGCTGCTACACCCATTCCAGCAAAATTAAATGCTGATGCCATTTTAGGTAAAGCCACATCTTCGATGACTGAAACAACAGAAAGAATTGTTGCTATTGGTACATCGACCGGGGGAACACAAGCATTGGAAGTGGTGTTAACAGCATTACCAAAAGTTTGTCCCGGTATTGTTGTTGTACAACATATGCCTGAAAAATTTACTGCTGCATTTGCCAACCGGTTAAATAGTATTTGTGATGTTGATGTTCGTGAAGCTAAAGATAAAGATCGTGTTTTACCTGGAGTTGTTCTTATTGCTCCAGGAGGTAAACATATGACGTTAAAACGGAATGGTGCGCTTTATATGGTTGAAGTTAAAGATGGGCCTCTGATAAATCGGCATCGCCCTTCGGTTGATGTTCTGTTTCGTTCAGTGGCAAAATTTGCCGGAAAAAATGCACTAGGTATTATTATGACAGGTATGGGTGATGATGGTGCACGTGGTTTGCTGGAAATGCATGACGTTGGTTCAAAAACATTAGGTCAAAATGAAGCAACAAGTATTGTTTACGGTATGCCTAAAGAAGCAACAAAATTAGGTGCTGTAGAGGAAGAAGTAGATCTGGATGCCATTGCATCACGAATAGTGAAATTTTACAGAACATAATATTCGTACTGTTTATAAAAACTGTCAGGAGAACTTAAATGAATCAATTAGTCGAAAAAAATAATGAAATTGCTTCCGCACAACAGGATTTAGTGATGAAATATTTAACTTTCCTTTTAGGAGAAAAATCCTATGCGATTAGTATTTTAAAAATAAAGGAGATTCTTGAATATGGTTCAGTGACACCGATTCCAAAAATGCCTGATTTTATTTGTGGCGCAATAAATTTACGAGGAAAACTTGTCCCTGTTATTGATTTGCTGGAACGTTTAGGTAATGGGAAAAGTAAAATTGAAAAACGATCCTGTATTGTTATTGTTGAAATGAAATTTTCAAATGAAGTGTTAAGTATTGGTGTTATTGTAGATACTGTCAGTAAGGTGATGGATTTTAAAAATTCAGATATTGAAACTGCACCTTCATTTGGTGGAACAGTAGAGACAGATTTTATTGAAGGAATGGGCAAGATTGATGAAGATTTTGTTATTATTTTAAATATTGATCGTGTTTTAAGTCTGGATGATCTTACTTTATTAGCTGATTCGAAAAAAACTTCTCCTCAAGAGGCTTCTCCTGAAGAAGTGCAGTCAGAGCAAATTATTTAGTTTTACAAAGAACATATACAAAATTTAATTACTTTATATAAGTGTATTTTGTGTAAAAACAGGTTTTTCTTTTGAGTTAAGCCAGTTAGTGAGTGGCAACCAGTCTTTGATACTATTTATTGTTTGTTGATTTTTATGGTCAAAGATACCTGCACCTTTTGAAGCATATTTAAGGTAGTTTTGAGAGTCATGTAAACTGGTGATAAGTGGTAACTTGATAGTGTTTGTAAACTTTATTAACTCACTATAAATGAGTGAGTGTTCACGAACACGGTTTGCTACCATACAAATATTCTTGTCTTCATTGGTGATTCGATATTTAAGTAAAAGTTGATAGATAAAATAACCGGCAGCTTGTATATCTATAGGAGATGGCAATATTGGTATTATTATACTATCTGTCAGGTTAATAAGTTGTTGCAAATTAGTTCTATTGATACTGGCGGGGGTATCTATAATAAGATAGTCCAGGTTGTCGGGGTAAACAAAATGTTCGGCATTAGCATTAATTTCTTTTATTGGAGGAAGATCAAAAGTACGTAGACGTAACCAGTTTAAGCTTGATTTTTGCGGGTCGAAGTCAGCTAAACCAACATTAAGTCCCCAGTTAGCATAATAGGATGCAAGATTTGTTGAAAGGGTACTTTTACCACAGCCCCCTTTAGGATTAAGTAACATGATTTTTTGCATGTGTATAAATAATTTTTAAATTTAGAAATGTATAATATATTAGCGGATAAATATCATAAAAGTTAAATTAAATGTTAGTGATTATTAGCCGCTATTACTAAATGAGTAACATGTTAGTTTCAGGTTGTTTAGATAGTTTATGAAAAGTAATCTGGATGGTTTTTCTGTTATAAATAAAATATGGGGTGGTGTCTTTTAAAATTGAAGATTTATCCGATGAGTATTTTGTATCATTGTGGTTAAACAGGTCGTGCATGTAGTTATAATTTTATATGTGATAAAATTATATTGCATTGATACATAAACAGTAAGTTGTTACATTTTTTATAATGATATTTTACTTCTATAAAAGATGGTTTCAGGGTGAAGGTGCAATATGTCAGATATAAGTTTAAAAGAAATTTCAGAAATTAATAAACGTATACGATATGCTTTGCATGAATCGCACCGGCTTTATCGTGTTTCACTTAATGCTATGTTTGCTTCGCGTAAAATTAATGTAGGGGTAGAGGGTTTTATTGAAGTAACCAGTTTATTACGTGATTTTAGTTCACGTCTGGATAAGCAAGTGAATAAGTTAGCAGCCGTAGTTTCTGACTCGGTTATTTGTATTGCAAATTTAACAAAGTTAAAACGTATGCTGAATTTAATTGAAAAAGCTTTTGTTCTGAGCAAACAACACTCTAAAACATTTTTTATTGAAAATGAAACACAACGTTTGTTAAAAGAATCTGAGAAACTGGTAAGAGTAATATCCTCTGAAATAGATCGAAGTTTGATGTTAATTTCTGTTGGTGAAAACCTGGCTGTATTAGCCAAGGTAGAAGCAAGCACTGTACCAAAAGAAAAAAATAACCTGGATACTATTACCGATGATATGGAAACCATTATTGTAAATATTAATAAACATATTTCAGAATCTCGAACATATATCTCAACATAATAATAAATGGAAATATTATGAAAAAGCTACATATGATATATCAGGATGGTGATCATCAATGGGGAATGATTGCGCGTGATCCGGAAAAACCAGACTATTTAATTGATACCAATGAATATTTAATTATGTCAGGTGATGATGCTTTAATAACTGATCCAGGTGGTATGGAAATTTTTCCGGCAGTATTTTCTGCAATTAATGAAGTTTATGATCCTGCAAAAATTTCACGGATTTTTGCATCACATCAGGATCCAGATATTATTTCATCCTTAGGTCTATGGATGGAATTTAATGAAGATCTGAAATGTCATTTAAGTTGGTTATGGGCCAGTTTTATTCCCCATTTTGGTGGTAATAAAGAGACCTTTTTAAACATTCCTGATGAAGGGAACAGTTTTTTTGTTGGGAATTTAGAGTTAAAGTCTATTCCTGCCCATTACCTGCATTCTTCAGGTAATTTCCACCTTTATGATGAAAAAGCAAAAATCTATTTTTCAGGTGATGTGGGTGCTGCGTTGCTGGAACCTGACGACACGAATATTATAGTCAAAGATTTTTCATCTCATATTAAAAAAGCAGAAGGCTTCCATCGTCGTTGGATGGGGTCAAATACGGCAAAAAATGACTGGTGTGCTCGTGTCAGCGAACTGGATATTGATATGTTATGTCCACAACACGGTGCAATATATCAAGGTGAAGATGTGGCTCGTTTTATTAATTGGTTTTCTGAATTAAAAGTGGGTATTAAATATCTTTAATATCATCATGTTTAATTTTAAATAAGGGGCATACATTTAGCTCGTTTTAGATTTTTGCTGAGTATGTCACGTAAAATTTAGTAAAGTTGATATTTTATTAAGTTAGTAATCACTATTTTGTGCTGGAATTAAGACTTAAAAGCTGTAACTTATCTCATTTGGCATTTTAAAATAGTGGATAACCTTAAATATTCCGTTATATATATTTTATCCCTTTAAATACAATAGCTTATAATGCTTATTATAATTAAGACATTAACTTTTTACTAAAATTAGTCTAAACTGTGAATTGCGGCGCATAAAAAGCTCAATAAATAAGAAAAAACTGCCGCTAAGATCTAGACTAGAAAGAGATTAGTTGTAAATGAGGTCTGGTTATTCGCGACATTGTAATTCGCGGTGCTGTAATGAAGATCCATGGATAGGTTGGTAGTTATGCAGAAAATACTCGTGATCAATTCAAAAGGCGGTTGTGGTAAAACTACCATGGCGACCAATCTCGCCAGTTATTTTGTAACACAAGATTTGGCAACGGCTTTAATGGATTTTGATCCCCAGGGTTCGAGTATTCGCTGGTTGAATCAGCGGCCAAAATCGGGGCCTTTTATTTACGGGGTCCATGTGGCAAGTCGAACAAATAATACTGGTGTCACGCGTTCTTTTCAGATGCGAGTGCCTCCTGAAACTGAGCGTATGATTATTGATGCTCCAGCTGGAGTAACAGGGCATGAGCTAAGAGATTTTATTCACCTCGTTGATACGATTATTGTTCCGGTTTTACCATCCTCAATTGATATTCATGCTGTAACTCGATTTATTGAAGAGTTATTGGTAATTGGTAAAGTACGTCAAAAAGGGATTAACGTTGCAGTGGTTGCAAATCGAGCCAGGAAAAATACCCTGACCTATAAATCGCTTGAACGATTTTTAAAAACTTTAAAACTGCCTTTTATAACCACTTTGCGTGATACTCAAAATTATGTGCATGCAGCTGAACGTGGTATTGGTATTCATGAAATGTGGGATAAACGCACAGACAGTGATAAGTTGCAGTGGCGACCTTTAACTCGCTGGTTGGAAGATGTGAACCCGATTAAAACAAAGCGGACAATTGCGCGATAAATATTGCTCGTTATTTTCTGGCTTGCTACGAATAGTCAATCTCGTAAACTGATAATATCCCAACCTTTCATTTCGGCATGTGAGCGCAAAGTATCATCAGGATCAACCGCAACCGGTTTTTTGACCATTTCCAATAACGGCAGGTCATTATGTGAGTCACTGTAAAAACAACTGTCTGCCAGGTTGCCACCTGTTTTCTTTAACCAGTCGCTCAGTCGTTCAACTTTCCCTTCGCGAAAACAGGGCGTACCAAAAACTTTACCACTATAGCGGTTATTTATTATTTCAGGTTCAGTTGCAAGGATATTTTGTATTCCTAATTCTTTTGCGATTGGGGCGGTAATAAAAAGGTTGGTTGCGGTAATAATGAGTAACGTATCATTTTTAGTAACGTGTTCCTGGATTAATGCCCGACTTTTTTTTGTGATAATCGGACGGATACATTCATCCATAAAGCGCTGATGAAGCTGATCAAGTTCACCCATATCAATTTGGCTCAGCGGTGCCAGGCTAAATTCCAGAAATTCAAGAATATTCAGAGTGCCGGCAATATATTCTTCATAAAAACGCTGGTTTTCTTTCTCATAAAAAGCACTATCAACATGTCCTTGTTGAGCCAGGAATTGCCCCCACAGGTAATCACTGTCTCCGTTTAATAAGGTGTTGTCTAAGTCAAAAATAGCGAGTGTCACAAATTTAGCCTTTTTGTATGGTTAAATGCCAATGTTAACGTAAAAAAGCCTGTATAGGCATGTTTGTTATCACTGATAGATATAACTTGTTGATAAATAAGGGTAATTAGGTTCTTCTGAATAGATTTGCTGAGAAGCGGTGAACATGAAACAATCTAAAGCTATAAACGAAGAGAGTTTTTAAGTGATTGATTCAGAAGGATACAGGGCGAACGTTGGCATTATTTTAGTGAATGTAGATGGTGGTTTGTTTTGGGCAAAAAGGATTGGTGAAGATGCCTGGCAGTTTCCCCAGGGAGGAATTCGAGAATCTGAATCAGCCGAACAAGCTGTTTTTCGAGAGCTACATGAAGAAGTGGGTGTGACAAAAGAGTCGGTAGAATTAATTGGCAGTACGCAAGACTGGTTGCGTTATAGCATTCCTGAACACCTCATTCGCCGTCACCAGACACCATGTTGCATTGGCCAGAAACAACGCTGGTTTTTATTGCGCTTTACCGGAGAAGAGTCAGATGTTTGTCTGGATAGCAGTGAGAAACCTGAATTTGATCAATGGCGTTGGGTTGATCAGTTAGAACCTCCTCGCGCAGTCATTTCTTTTAAGCGCAGCGTTTATACTGAAGCGTTAAAAGAATTATTACCGTTAATTAATTAGAGATCATTGCACGAATAGCGAGGAGCTAGATAACTGCGTTAAAACCTCTTCAAAATGCTCATGTACTTATTGTACATTCCGCTTTTTCATCGGTTTTGCCTTGTTCTCTAACTCCTCGCAATCCGTGCAAAGACTCTTTGTGCTAGAAACAGCGATAAAAATAGCATGTTATTGCGAGAGGATAATGTGACCATGATAGAAAAGAAACGTCATTCCGGCCAAGCAAAGCGCGAACCGGAATCTAGTTTAAATCTCGTGGATTCCCGCTAAGAGCGTGCGGGAGTAGTGGTGCACGGACGCACCGTTTACGAATCAAAGAAATGAAATGACGTGGTATATAACTAGTCTGCAATTGAGATGAGAGGTAACGAAGTAATCTCATGGCGACACCAAAATAACAACTGAGTGAAAACAAAATATTTATGCTTGATATATTGCGACGAATTGTTCAGGAAGTAAATCTTGCTAATAACCTTGAGCAAGCACTGAAGATCATTGTCAAGCGCGTTAAGAATGTTATGGATGTTGATGTTTGTTCTGTTTTTTTGACGAATGAACTTGATAATGAATATGTCTTAATGGCAACCGACGGTTTAAATTCTGAAGCAGTTGGTAAAGTTCGCATGAGTGATAAAGTTGGTTTGGTTAGCCTGGTTGGTATGCGTGCGGAAGCTCTCAACATTGCGGATGCAGAAAAAAATCCTCGCTACCATCATTTCCCTGAAGTCAGTGAAGAATCTTTCCATGGTTTTTTAGGTGTGCCCATTATTCATCATCGAAAAGTACTGGGTGTTCTTGTTATTCAAAGTAGTGCAGTTCAGAAATTTAGTGAAGATGATGAAACCTTTTTAATGACTGTCGCAGCTCAACTCGCTGGCGCTATTGTTCATGCTGAAGCCAGCGGTGGGATTAATGGCTTGCAACAGAGTAAAGGTGAAAAGGATTATAAAGCTAAACCTATTAATGGTTTACCTGGTGCGCCGGGTGTGGCAATGGGGACAGCTGTTGTTATGTATCCGTCTGCTGATATAGATGCTATTCCGGATCGACATATCTCTGATGTGGAAAAAGAAATTAAAGTATTTGATGATGCAGTAGAAGCCGTTGTTAATGATATTACCGGGTTGTCAGAACGCTTGAAGGATGTCTTACCCGAAGAAGATCGGGCGTTATTTGATGTTTATTTATTAATGCTTAAAAGCCAGGCTATTTCGGGTGTTACACGAGATCGAATCCGCGAAGGAAATTGGGCACAGGGAGCCTTACGTCAAACGATACTGGAGCATGAACAGGTATTTCATGAAATGGAAGACAGTTACCTGCGAGAACGTGCCGATGATGTACGTGATCTGGGTCGACGTATCCTGATGCACTTACAAGAAGAATCACCAGAGAAAATTGAATACCCACATAATACTGTACTTGTAGGTGAAGACATTTCAGCATCAATGCTGGCTGAAATACCTAATGACAGATTGTCAGGTGTTATTTCGGTACGTGGTTCACGAACTTCACACGTTGCTATTCTTGCACGTGCTATGAGTATTCCCGCGGTTATGGGAGCAACAGATTTACCTGTTGGCAGAATTGATGGCAGGACAATCATTGCAGATGGTTATAGTGGTCGTGTTTTCATTTCTCCATCGTCAGATATATTTGATGAATTTAAACGACTGGTTAAAGAAGAAACTGAACTCTCGGATGAATTAATGGAGTTGCGAGATCTTCCTGCTAAAACAGAAGATGGTATTGAAATTTCGTTATTAGTAAATTCAGGATTATTATCAGATATCACTCCAAGTCTGCAAAGTGGCGCTGAAGGTATTGGCCTTTATCGTACTGAATTTCCTTTTATGGAACGACAAAAATTTCCCAGTGAAGAAGAACAACGTAGTATTTATCGGCAAGTACTGGAAAGTTTTCATCCACGTCCGGTCACTTTGCGAACGTTAGATGTTGGTGGGGACAAAGCCTTACCCTATTTTCCTATCGAGGAAGATAATCCTTTTTTAGGCTGGCGTGGTATTAGAATCACTCTGGATCATCCTGAAATTTTTCTTGTTCAGGTGCGTGCCATGGTGCGTGCAAGTAAAGGCCTGAATAATTTAAAAATATTACTCCCTATGATCAGTGATATTTCAGAGTTGAATGAAGCGCTTGGTTTAATTCATCAGGTTTATGGTGAGCTACTCGAAGAAGGCGAAGAAGTTGTTATGCCTGAAATTGGTGTAATGATTGAGGTACCTTCTGCGGTATACCAGGCGGGTAATCTTGCCAGACGAGTTGACTTTCTGTCTATTGGTACTAATGACTTAACACAATATTTACTCGCAGTTGATCGAAATAATCCGCGTGTTGCCTCATTGTATGACTCATTACATCCAGCGGTGATACGTGCAATATTGCAAGTAGTAGAAAGCGCACGTGCACATAATAAACCGGTTAGTGTTTGTGGTGAAATGGCCGGTGATCCGATTGCCGCGTTATTATTACTGGCAATGGGTATTGATAGTTTAAGTATGAGTGTTTCAAGCTTACCCAGAGTAAAGTGGGTAATTCGTAATGTTACCCGGGAACGCGCGCGGCAAATTTTGAGTGAAGTTTTACTTATAGAAGATACAGCGGGTATACGTAAATATTTAAACCAAACCTTTGAAGATGCTGGAATGGGTGGATTGGTAAGAGCCGGGAATTAATGTGTCACAGATAAAAAATATATTTAATAAAGATTGCCCCTTATTTATAAAAGATGTGTTAGCTGAATTAGTTCAGGATGGCTATGTTTCAAAAGGTATAGCTGAAGAGTTCATCCTGACATCACAGCATCATACGTCTTTGGATATTCATCCTTTGGTATTAATTAGCCAGCAGGAATGGCCTGATCCGGATAATAATAAAAAGTTCCTTTCACTTGAAAAACTGACACAATGGCTGGCGAAAAGATCCAAACTGGAATATTTCCGAATTGATCCCTTAAAAATAGATGTCACTGCCGTTACCGAAATTATGTCTTCGGCTTACGCTAATCGTTATAAAATTCTCCCGGTAAAAGTTGAATCAAAGAAAATAATTATTGCTACAGCTGAACCGGATGTGCGTAGCTGGGAAAATGAACTTGAACATATTACGGGTTTAAACATTGAAAGAGTAATAGCAAACCCACTGGATATCCCTCGTTTTCTGGCAGAATTTTATAGTGTGAGTCATTCTATTCGACGCGCTACAGCAAGTAGTGAAAATAGCATTCCTGGCATTACTAATTTTGAACAGTTGGTTGAATTAGGAAAAACCGGGCGACTAAATGCAGATGATCATGATGTTATTCAAATTGTTGACTGGTTGCTTCAATTTGCTTTTGATCAGCGTGCGAGTGATATTCATCTTGAGCCACGTCGTGATGTTGGCAATATACGCTTTCGTATTGATGGTGTAATGCACCTTGTTTATGAAATGCCCGCATCAGTTATGACAGCCGTTACCAGTCGTATAAAAGTGATCGGTCGTATGGATTTGGCGGAGCGTCGTCGACCACAGGACGGACGGATTAAAACCAAGATGCCTAACGAGCAGGAAATTGAATTACGTTTATCCACCATGCCTACCGCATTTGGTGAAAAACTTGTTATGCGAATTTTCGATCCTGAAATTCTGGTGAAAGATTTTGTTGCCCTGGGGCTTAGTGCTAAAGATATTGCTGGTTGGAATAGCATGGTGACACAACCTCATGGCATTGTTCTGGTTACGGGGCCGACAGGTTCGGGTAAAACAACAACCTTATATTCAACCTTAAAACAACTGGCAAAACCGGAAGTTAATGTATGCACGGTAGAAGATCCGATTGAAATGGTTGAACCTCAATTTAACCAGATGCAGGTACAACATAATATTGATCTTGATTTTGCTGCAGGTATCCGCACATTGATGCGGCAAGATCCTGATATCATTATGGTAGGTGAAATTCGTGATCTGGAAACAGCAGAAATGGCGATCCAGGCTGCGTTAACGGGGCATCTTGTCCTGTCGACATTACATACAAATGATGCTGCTGCAGCTATTCCTCGCTTACGTGAAATTGGTATACCCGCTTACTTAATCAATGCAACTGTTAACGGTATTTTAGCACAACGTCTTGTCCGGACACTCTGTCCTCATTGTAAAGAACCGACAGAAATAGATAAAGATACCTGGAAGTCATTAACACATCCCTGGAGTATGAACGGTAAAGCTACATTTTTTAAAGCGGTTGGTTGTGATGAATGTCGTCAAACAGGTTTTCTTGGCAGGGCGGGTATTTATGAAATGATGATTTTAACGCCGACATTACGCAAAAAAATTACTCCTGAAAGTGATGCCTTATCTATTCGGGATCTTGCCGTAAAGGAAGGTATGGTTCGTTTACGCATCTCGGGTGCGCAAAAAGTTGCAATGGGCTTAACAACGATTGACGAAGTCTTGAATGTTGTACCAATGGATATAGAAGTTTAAATTAATATAAAGCAAGTAAACAAGCAGGTCTGGTTTTATTCCAGTTTACTCAAACAAGGCCAGTAATTCTCCCGCAGTTCCCCGTTTTTTTCCGTTACAACTAATAAATCGTTGTACATGAAACTTCGTTATTTTATTAGCGTTATCATATGCTTTACGTGTGAAGCTTGTATTATGATTCGATATTAACATCGGTATACCTTTGACTGATGTTATATTTGCCAAATCTGCAAGTTGTTGTTGTTTTTTCATATTAAATCCACCCGCACTATAGCTGGTGAAATTTGCAGAAGGCGATAGAGGAACATAGGGGGGATCACAATAAATGACATCACCTTTTTTTGCTGATTGAATAATCTGTTCAAACCCGGATAAAACAAAGTCAGCATTTACAGCTTTTTCATGAAAAATCAGCATTTCTTTTTCAGGGAAATAAGGTGATTTGTATCGACCAAAAGGAACGTTGTAGCCCCCTCTGAGGTTATAGCGACATAAACCGTTATAACCATGTCGATTTAAATAAACAAATAGAATTGCACGTTTGTATATATCACTTGTTTCATTAAATCTTTTTCGCAATTTATAATATTGTTCTTCATTATTAAAACGCGGAGTAAAGTAATAACGGCATTTTTTAATAAATGCAGCGCCTTCATTTTTTAATATTGTGTATAAATGAATGAGGTCCGGGTTATTATCATTAATAATATAATGTTCATAATCCGTGTTAAGGAATACTGCGGCTGAACCTGCAAAAGGTTCAATTAAACGTTTTCCTTCAGGTAGTGCTTCTTTAACGCGGTCAATAATGCGGTATTTATTTCCTGCCCATTTTAGAAACGGGCGGATATTATTATTTTTTTTATTGTTAGGTTTTGACTTTACTGCCATGAAGTTAGTCCAGAATATTACCTGATGTATTATTCAACAAGCCTAAATGTTTTTTGCAAACATTTTTGACTGTCGTTGATAATTGTAAAGTGATTTACGTTTTACTGGTAGTTTTTTAATATCACTTGCATTATAACCGCGCTCTCTAAACCAGTGGGCAGTACGTGTGGTTAAAACAAAAAGCTGTTTAATACCGAGTTGTTTCGATTGCTGCTCAATATATTTTAATAGTTGATCACCTCGGTTCTTACCCTGGTAATCAGGGTGAACTGCAAGACAGGCCAGTTCAGCAACCTTATCCTGTAAATAAGGATAAAGAGCAGCGCAGGCGATAATCATACCGTCACGTTCAACTACGGTAAAATGTTCAATTTCCATTTCAAGTTTTTCACGTGAGCGTCTAACCAGAATATCTTCATCTTCAAGCGGGGTGAGTAATTCAATTAAAGCAGCAAGGTCTTCAATTGTCGCAGGACGTATATCCTCAAAACTTTCAGAAGTAATCAGTGTACCGCAACCATCACGAGTAAAAAGTTCAAGCAGCAAAGCACCTTCAATATGTCGATTAAGAATATGTGTACGTTCTATATCATGTTGACATGCTTTAATGGCACTTGCTAAACAACGTTGTATGGGAGCGTCTAATTTTTTATTATCTTCTATTAATGTTTTTGCCGCATCCAGGGTTAACTCACGAATTAAAGTTTTTCTTTTATTAGTAACACCTTTTGCATCAACAAGATAAATCAGCTTATTTGCATTTAATTCAATGGCTGCTGCGGTAGCAACATCTTCGACGCTGAGATTAAAAATTTCACCTGTCGAGGAATAACCTATGGGTGAGAGCAGGACAATAGAATTATTTTCTAAGGCCTGATTAACGGCTTTATGATCAATTTTCCTGACTTCACCAGTGTGCATGTAATCAATACCTTCACGAACACCATAGGGTTGTGCAGTGACAAAATTTCCTGAAATTACACTGATCCGGGAGCAGCTTACAGGGCTATTGGTAATACCAATAGATAATAAGGCTTCAATATCGGCTCTGACACTACTGCTTGCTTCTTTTACACAGGTAAGCGCATTGTTATCCGTGATACGCAAGCCATTACTGTATTCACTGGCTAATTTACGTTCTTTTAAACGGGATTCAATTTGCGGGCGAGCACCATGTACCAGAACAAGTTTAATGCCTAAGCTGTTCAATAATGCAATATCGTGAACCAGGGGAGCAAACTGTTCATCTGTGAGCATTTCGCCACCAAAAGCGATCACAAAAGTACATCCACGAAAGGCATTAATATAACCTGCGGAATTACGAAAAGAACGTACAAACTCAATATTTTGGTTGTCTTTGTCTTTGCTCATGATCGTATTAACTTTATCTGTATCCAGCTCTTACTGTTGAAGAATAGCAGTATGATCCCATGCAAAAGCATGCGCAAGCAAGTGTTTAGATGGTTTTGCTGTATTTGTAGCCCGGATGAAATGTAATATAATCCGGGAAAGCGGCTTAAATAAATTCCCCGGATTTCGCTGCGCTGTATCCGGGCTACAGGCTGGTATATTCAGGCATCAAAGCTTATTGTTTTTTTACCAGGCACTACGTTTACGACCACGTAATTTAGGTATCAGTAATCCAAGAATCATACCGCCAAACAATACGAGTGCACCTGCGATAAACCATTCACGTTGAGAGCGGTCTTTCAAAGAGTGATTTTCCTGGTTAAGGCGTTGTAGATCTTTTTCCAGCGTAACATTTTTTTGTTGTAGTTTCCGATTCTGTCTATCAAGCAGGATCGGTTTTTTGGCAACTTCATTTAAACGAGCTAGCTCAGTATCAAGCTGTTTTTTGTCCGTACTCAAAGTGGCCTGGTTTTGTGACAAAACTTTGTGTTCTTTACTTAAAGAGGAATAGTTCTCTTTCAGTTTTTTCAATGCGGTTCTTGTTTTTAATAATCTGGCTTCAGCTCGTACCAGTTTTTCACTGGCAACGGGTTCTTCTGCCAGGTATTGGCTACGCACCCAGCCTTCTGTTCCGTCAGTGGTTTCAATGCGGGTATAGCCGGTATCTGTCACTTCAAGAACTTTTACGTGCTCGCCACTTTCAAGGGTTTTAATAATTTGAAATTGTGCGCCTTGTCCCGTGCGCACTGTGATCACGAGGTGGTCACTGACATATTGGGTCTCGGCTTGTACAGCAAGTGACAATATGAACATAAAAAA
>VAPK011220520.1_pt1 | contig 16242 bp, 14 predicted proteins | sample 3395031 | NCBI WGS metagenome assembly VAPK01 (sample SAMN08290443, study PRJNA428436) | hydrothermal vent metagenome | isolation source: Deep-sea hydrothermal vent chimney 1 | place: Pacific Ocean: Juan De Fuca Ridge
CTGGTTCATACTGAGCAGGGATTTGGGGACAGCATCCAGTTTATTCGTTACCTCCATTGGGCTCGAAAACGGGTAGGCCGCCTCATTTTCGTCTGTGAGGAGCCATTAATGCCATTATTCACTCAAAATGATTTGGAATATGATGCTGTAATAAGCAAAAAGGCCATGATAACAGTGGCAGGAAACTGCGATATACACGCTGGTTTATTGGCATTGCCGAGCTTTTTTAGCTCTGAAGGTGTGGTAACGATTCCTCCTCCTGTATATCTGAGGGCGGCTGATAAATTACTCACTGAATTTGAGCCTATATTCCCTGATAATCATAGAAAATGTCGTATAGGGCTTGTCTGGCAGGGAAGCAAAAATCACAAAAATGACCAGAAAAGATCCTGCCAGTTAGCAAATCTACAGCCTCTTCTGGATTGCCGCCATGCTGAGTTTTATAGCTTGCAGAAGGAGGTTGAGGCAGAATTACCTGCGGTTATTCATGATCTTTCATCCCATATTTGTGATTTTCATTGCACCGCGGCTCTCATCAGCTATCTTGACCTGATAATCAGCGTTGACACATCGGTGGCTCATCTGGCAGGTTCCATGGGCAAAGATGTCTGGTTGATGCTGCCCTTTGTTCCGGATTGGCGTTGGCTTCTTGATGTGGAGGACACCCCCTGGTACCCATCTGTGCGTCTGTTTCGGCAAGATAAAGATGGCAACTGGGGCGGGGTTATCGGCAGAATGGTGGATGAGCTTTGCGGGGCTGGTGCTGTCAATCTGAGCCGCAGGTGAGACAGAAAGAAATTCGTAAACGACCTTTCCAGAAAACATTTGCCACATCATCCCGTTCGCAGATTGAGTAATATACCCGGTTGAAAAAGCTTGGCTTTTGTTCCCAGGATGGTGAATCTTCGTGGTGGATCATGGGGATACTGTATAATTCGTCAGATGATGTCTGAATTTGGAACCATTTGTACTGATCCCCCAAGCGTAGGATACCGGTGGTATTTCCCAGGCAATGGCTGGCTGTTACAACCGGATTAACTGGGGTGTCCTGAGTAACTGGGGTGTCTCCCAGGAAAAATTTCTCAGGTTTGTCTCCCCCCTGATGAGTTTCGTAATATAGGGTATCCCTTTCAAATCCTTTTGGGTGTAGCGTCCATATTCCCAGACGTAAAGACGCGGGACGCAGATCTTTGGCGTACAGATCATAGATCAGATGCAGTTCCTTCCCTTGTATTTTGTAGGTTTTAAGGATGGATAGGCCCGGTAACTCCATGGGCGTTCGATTTCGTATTGTAATTCCTCCGCGTGATTCGCTAAATTTCAGGTCGGTAACGGAGCAGGAAAGATCAGTATATTGCCGGCCCTCCTGAGTGACAAGGACAAGGTGCCCGGAATAGAAATCGGAGCTAAGGCCAATATCGGCAAAATAGCCATGGGGAATGGTGCCGACAAGAGGACTGTGGTTGTATTTACTGAAAACAAGTGACTGTACGGCAAGCCCCCTGTTTTTTAGCAGCCTCAGATTGATTTCAGGCGTTGTAATGGCAATATGTCTCCCCTTCTGTTTGATTTCCGCTGAAGAGACATCGTCTGCGATAGACATCCAGCGCTCAGAACCGCTGGTTTCCCCTATGGTATTTGTTATGGCGTTACAATAAGCGGTTTTATCTCCGTTATTGAACGAGCTGTTCTGTGCCATTTTTTTGCTGTCAGCCAGCGCCTTGCCCATTCGATTATGAAAGTCTTCATATTTTTCATCAATGGTGTGGGTGCGGAAATCACTGCCCCAAAGTGCAACCAGTTCTTTCTGTAATGCGGTAACCTGCTCAATGTCTCCAACATTGCCAATACTCCTCAGAATATTCAGTAACTGGAAACACTGGGTGTTCATTCTGGCGGCCTCCCGGCCAGTTACCGCCCAGCGGGTGACATTATATTTATCCTGTTTTTTTGTGCGTAAAGGGTAGGAGGCAGAAGTTACCGCCTTAATTGTTGGAATATTATGCTGTCTCTCCAGAGCGTCTCCCGGCAGAACCAGTTTGCCGCCAAAAAATTGGATATTACTTAACAGTGTACGTAGTGTTTTGAAATGTTTGGTTTGTACTCCTCCGGTTGTTAAACGTCCCGGATAATAGTCAAAAACCTCGGCATCGGAGGCATAAAGGCAGAAACTACCTTCTGTCGTTGCAGCACCGTTTGAGAGAAGTTTGCGGGCCAGCTTTTGGTGATCATATATAAAATTAAGCCATTCCTCTGCTTCTATATCCCCCCATACCGCCCGTTGTAATTTTTGAAAGGCAATGCTGTCACTCCATAGGAATTTCATACCGGATGGGGAGTGGCACATGGTTGTGTAACGATATTCCTGCGGCCAATTATTGGTTTTAGCGGCACTCATCCAGTCAAAAACTATGGCCTCTATACCAAATTCCCGATACAGGGCTGGCAGGCTTTCGGAATAGACCTGTTCATTCAAATAGGCAATTGTCGGGATACGACCCAGTAATTTTTTATATACTTCATGGCCAAATTTTAGATTCCAGCGATTTACTTCTGCTGGAATAAGTGGGAAAATGGCTTGAGAGTAGCTGGAACCAATAACTTCGCAGTGTCCAGCCATCCACGCTTTGCGCAAACGCTTCAAATATTGTGGGCGAAGTTTATTGATTATTTCAAGGGTCTCGCCGGTAAATTCCAGACCAAATGGACATCCGTCTTCAACAAGATCAAGAAAATGGGAATACACGGAATCTATGAGATAAGTATAATGTTCTTCCGGTATGGAAGAGAAGGCGAGATTATGGTGGAAAATAAGGTAGAAGTTCATTAGCAATTGTTTCTGAATCAACGGAGATTCATCTGGCCCGAAGAAATGTGATAAAACCTTTAAGTTGTAACTGATATCTTCCTAGATATGTGATGGCTCCAATAAGCCGACAAATAAAAAGAAATATCATTTGATGTTCTTGGTAACTATCCTGATATCTGTAATTGCTCGAACGGCATTATTTGCTGCTTCCTCTTGATCCTCGCCAGTAGCAATCACCAGTCCGGCTCTAGCTGGATGTGATTCTACAGATTTAATTTCATCCCCTATTTTGACCCTGATTTCACACATTGCAACTTCTGGTCGCGCCATAATTTTATCAACATTTTCAATTGCTACAACCCTTCCTGGCTGGGGCATCAAAAATCTTTGCGAAACCCCCTGATTATATTGTGGGGTAAGATCTTTTTGCGTAGGCATCTTACCAAGAGCCTGATATATTGCAGCCTTAACAAAATCAACGCCGGTATTCAAAGGAATTTGATGAGAGCAGAAATAACCACCGCTTAACCTGGCCGCAATTTCAATAACGTAAGCCTGACTTCCACAAACAACAATATCACCTTTCACAACACCATTCGTTATTCCAATACTAGCAGCAGCCATGGAAACAATCTCACGAACAGAATCCTGAGCCGCCACACTGAGAGATGAAGGCATATCTCCGCCATTTTCTATTATGTGGGGAGCATAACGATCCAGTAACTCATAATTCCGATCTGAAAATCCTGGTGTAAAGATTTCACCATCAACCATTAAAGATTCTGTACTTACCTGAGGCCCGGCAAGAAACTTCTCAACCATAACGTTTCCACTGGGAGAAAAACTTTTTGCGTATTCGAATGCCCAGGATAAATCTATTTCGGATGTTAACCGCAAAACTCCTCTGGCCCCACGGCTGTCAATCGGTTTTACGACCAGAATGTTTTTTTGTTGCGCGACCAGTTCAGATAGATGTGCTGCCGATTCAACAAGGCAGAACCAAGGAACCGGCACGCCACTTGTTTGAAAAGCCTCTTTCATGGCCAACTTATCCATGGCCAGGCGGGCGGAATCCAAGGAAATTCCAGGAAGTTTTAGGGCATCAGCAACACTCGCCACTGTAAAGGGGATATCTGAGGCAATGCACATGACGCCATTTATTGGTTTCTTTGTCGTATGGTACCTTTTTGCCGCTTTGACCGTACCGGTAACATCGTAGGTGTTTACAAGCAAACAATCATCCGCGTAGGCAAAGCCAGGCGCATTAGGGTTGCGATCACTGGCCACCACCTTAATGCCCATCTTCTGGGCTTTTTGAATACCTGGAACCGCCTCAATCCCAGCTCCAATTATCAAAATCGTTTTGGACAATTTTGTAATCTCACAAAGAGTATTTACCGTACATCTGATCTGGCGATGGGAGTGTCAGGCTCAATATCTGACAAAACAATTTTACCAATAACAGATTTTACTTCTAATCCTGTAAAATAGTGTGAGGAATCCTTTAACGGCTGCTTACATGTAATCATATCTTTCGTAATCGTAGTCCCTTTGGTAATCGATTTCAGTGTACAAACTGTAACATGGTAATTATTCCTGGCAATTTGTTCTTCTGCCAATAGACCTCTGACAACTCCCTTTCCCTGTTCAATCCGCCTTATTCTCTTAGCCATTTCGGCGAACTCATTGGGCAATAAACTTATTGAATGATCAAGCCCGATCATTTCTTTGTCAATGGTGAAATGTCTTTCTATAATTACCGCCCCCAACGTTGCGGCAGCCACAGAGAAATCAATACCGTCCTCATGACTGCTAAAACCAACAGGTACACCATAACGTTTCTGGTAATAATTAATGGTGTTCAATCCGATCAAAGTGTCTGGAGTGGGATAAGAGCTTATACAGTGCAAGATGACCAGAGATGTATTTTTCAGGATTTTAATAGCGTTATCCGCTTCTTGTTCTGTTAGTCCACCGAGGCTACAGATTATCGGTAGTTGATGGGTAACAATTTTTTCTAATAATGGCCCGTTAGTCATGCTGTGGCTTGCAATTTTAACAATTGATACCCCTATATCAATTAAAAAATTCAAGCTGGGAATATCGAAGGCGGAAGCAAAGAATCCCAGGCCTAATGTCTCCGCATATTTTTTCAACCTTTGGTATTCTGTCAGATTTAATTCCAATCGTTCTCTGACTTCTCGTTGGGTTTTGCCTAGTTCCGGACATTTGGCGAAAGGCATATCCAGGAATGAGGCTATGGCAAGATCAGAAGGTGATCTTTTCTGAAACTTCACGAAGTCGGCCCCGGCATCTGCCGCAGCCTTGATGAGTTTACGGGCCAATTCATAATTACCGTTATGGTTCAGACCAATCTCTGCAATCAATCGAGTTGGCTCTTTCTCTCCTATGGCAATATATTTGAAATTTTTCTTCACCATTATGGAAGAATTCATTTTTTCACCTTAATAATATTCATATTCGCTTATGATTGTGGTTGTACCGCTATTTTTGAGCCATCTTCTTGTCTGGTTCCAAATTTTTTCAGGTGGTGGAGGGTTGTTGGTTTCAGAACGACCTGGATCAATTTCAATTATTGTTGCCCAATGAGGTATAAATGGTAATTCCGAAAGCGCTTGACCACCGGTTGTCTCATATATTCTATTTTGCAGAACATAATACTTGAGTCTATCTACCGGCATCAAACTCCAAGACGCCAGTCCCATCAGGGCATTACCGTCACCATCAATAACTACTATGTCTAGATCCGTATAACAATGTGCCATGCCAATACCGACTGACAGAGCCTCACCCATAGCGTGCAGAAGGTAAAAACAGTTATCCAAAGGCATGAAGTGGGCGGCCTCTCTGGAAGTCAAGCCGTTACTCAAGACGAAAAAAGCCCCAGGATGAGCGGCATATATCTGCTTAATGGCTGTTATTCTATTCATCCAAGTTTCCTCTATGCAGGAGTAACACAACGGCTCGGTTTTTCTGTTTAACCAACCGGCAGGCTTTCTCTATAGCCGGCAGTCCTTCTCTGTTGAAATCAATTATGGTCAAACCTGCTGACTCAATGAGTGGGATAGTAATATCCCCCCAATCTTGATGCTGAATCTCTTCCCAGCCAAGTTCGCCACGATTGGATACTACCAGCAGAAGGCCCTGGTTATATAAGTTAAACAATCCTACGATGGCATCCAGTGCTAGGCCGAGGCCGCTGTTCTGCATAAGGATACAAGGTCTTGCACCGGCAATTCTGGCACCAAAGGCCATAGCGATGGCATGGTTTTCTCTCGGCGCAAAAAAATATGGGTTTAATAGCGGTAATACTTTCTTTATCACACTATCAGGAACCGCAGAAAACCAGCTACAGTGATGACTTAATTCTACGGCAAATTCTTTGCTTGAGCATATTTGGGGGAAATTTTCTCTCCCTATTGCATCAGTATTCATTTATAATCTCTCTCAACAGGTTTCCGATGGATATTCGGTTCACCGCAGCCGCATTGATGTAAGGTAGACCTTCATCCTGCATAACTCGATCAACTATATGTGTTTTCTGAGCTGCGATCACCTTGTTTGCAGATAGTGTTGATGTCCCAAGTAATTTCCGTAACCAACTGCCAATATATTCCATGGCGTCGTAATCAGAGCAGAAATTACGGTCAGTGAAGTTTGAAGTTATCACAGCCAGTTTGCCGTTATAATGATTTTGGTTAAAACGTAGAACAGGGTGAAGAAGTTTTGCGTTTAGCAGGCCGTGCGGTTCTTTGCAGAACTCGGCAAGAGCCACGGACATGGTGTGAACCAGACCTGTTCGGCTATGAGTGATGCTGATACCACCGTATAGGGCAGCCATGGCAAGTCGACGCTGCCCTTTCACGAAATCTGGTTTTTGCAGTACGGCTTCAAGATTTTGATAAATAAGGCGTAATCCTTCTGTGGCCAAGGGATTAATCAGCACATTTCCTTGAATATTGAGCAGAGTCTCCAAGTTATGAGTAAAGGCATCCAGGGCCGAATAAAGTAAGGTTTTCTTTGGTAGTTTTTTTAAAAAACAAGTGTTTATATAGGCAATGGTCGGTCGTAGTGCGTTATTAGTAATAGTGAATTTTCTTCCGGTTGCGGAATTGGTAATAACACAATACGGTGTCACCTCACTACCACTTCCACAAGTTGTGGGGACTGCATAAACTGGTAATGCCCCAATAATTTCCCTATTTCCAAATTCATAATCAGTAATTTTTCCGCCTGATACACTGAGTAATGCAATTGCTTTGGCTGTATCAATGACGCTACCACCTCCTATGGCGATAACCGCTTCAAAACATTTATTTATCTGATCACGGAGTTTTTCTATTGCAAGGGAATTTGGTTCCCCTGCAGTTTTGAAGAGGATAGTGTCTCCGAAACCATCTGTACAAAAAAAGTTAATTGTTGTACGTAATGTCTGTGTTGGGAGAGAACGGCTGGCAATAACAAGAATGTTATCAATTGCCAGGTAACGGTGGTCTGTGAAGCTGCTTGAAAAGAATATATTTGTTGGCAGAAAAACGTTGTTTATGGGCATGATATACTCTCAGAAGGATATTTCTTTGGTTGCCTTATTCGTTTTTTTAATAAAGCAACTGTTAGAAGTGGAGGTAGTGACAGCCCCAAAAGTAGGAATATCGTCGCGGCAGCAATTTTTTTAAGATAAAGTTTGCGAAATATTTTGCGGATTTTGCTTGTTGAGAAATGAACGTATTCCCCTTTAGCCGTTAAGCCCATTATCTTTCCATGGGGCGGGATAATTTTCATGGATAAAGTCAGCAAATTTTCGAAACCATTTTTTTGCCCTTGTTCAATAAAAAAATATATTCTATAGAAATTAGTGTCCTTCAGGGCCTGAAGTTGATCGCCAGGGATATATTTATAGTGAAAGAGATCTTTTTTATGGTAAGAAATAACATTGTTAACATCTTGTATTTTGCGAACTTGCTTGGCCGCATGTTCGTGAGTAAAGATATGAATATGCGGTCGATAAAGTTCCTTTCTTATTGCTTCAATCAAATATGAGAGAGTGACTACCGGACAGTTACGGATAATTAAAATATTTACCACTGAAATACCCTCGTATACGGAAAAATAATTTTTTTGAATATTGGTGTTGGTAATGGTTGACGTCTTTGGATCATTGTTTTGATTTGCCAGACAGCGTCAATCCATGATGTTAGATACATTAATTGTCTTTTCTGGACAAGGGATAGGGATAAATGCCAGAGATAACGCAAAATATGCGATGGCAGTGTTTGTAATGGAAAATATTGGATAATCATCCAAAATACATTTCTTACTGAATTTTTGGTCAATAAACTCGTATCTCGATAGGTATCAGTTATCTTGTGATATGCAATCAAATTAGGAGTTATTTTGATGTTATATTCATGAGCAAGGATACGCATGCTCAATTCCGTATCTTCACCTCCATAAAAATATTCATTTTGATGATACCCCACAAGATCAAGAACGTCCTTACGAAAACCGGCTGACGATTCGGTAAAAAGATCATAACTTCTATTCATTTCATCCTGGCTGTAATCTTTGCGGGAAGTTTTTTCTTCCCCTATCTTATATTCTTTATAAAAATTTATGCAATTGAATGAAATAACAGCTAGCTTCGGATAAGATTCAAACAATTTTACCATCTCATATATGGCCAGACCTTCAACAAAAGCATCATCGTCAATGGTTATTATATATTTCCCCATTGCGGCTCGCATACCAATTGAATGTCCCTCTGCGCTGCCAGTATTACTGTTAAGAAGTATTTTTTTAAACCGTTCTTCAAGGGAATTTATGTAATCTACAGAACCGTCTGTCGACTTATTGTCCACTACGATCAATTCTAGTTCAGGGTAGGTGTAGGTACGGCAATATTCCACAGTCTCACAAAGATCGGACAAGCGATTGTGGGAAAGTATAACAATGCTAACTTTTGGATAATGTTTCATTGTTGATTGATATTGATAGTTCATGAAGGTCTTCTGCCTGATTGATGTTTAAATATTTGTCTGCGATAAAGAAACATTTAATTTCTTCACCATCATCTATAGCTTCCTGAATTAGCCCCGGGAGTTCTTTTTCTCTTCTCAGATAATGAACAGGAGTAAATTGTATATAATCAAGTATTTCTTTTTTGAAAAAGCAAACTCCAGTCCCCTTGATTGTGTTACTTGGTTTTCTGGGTTTTTCGATAATTCGGTGAACTCGTCTACTCTCACCCAATATTAATGTGTATGTCTTGCGTATAGATTCCGGTAGGTTTTCTTTCACAACTCCGCATACTCCAAATAAATGGTTGTCGTTGAAATATTTAACGAGTTCGATATGTCTAGGCCTGATAAAATATTCATCCCCCAGCATGAGAATAAAATTCTCATGAATAAATGGAGCTGCGAGCTCAATGGCATGCACTAATCCTTGCTGTTTTTTCTGATGGACATATTGAATGGGAATTCCTTGAAAACTGCTGCCAAAAAAATTGATTATATTGTCTGCCAAATAGCCAACAGTCAGTATAATCTCTCTCACACCAAGTTTAACCGCTTGTTTCAGATGGAATGCGAGGATTGGTTCATCATCATGTAGTTTTATCATACATTTATTCTGAAATTTGGAGAACTCATTCAATCTTTTTCCGCGACCTGCGGCCAGAATAAGAGCTTGCATTAGACAAAATCCACATGTTCAGGGCTTTCCGTAAAAAGGTATTCCATAAATTCGTTAGTTTTATCAAACCAGCAGGGTGGGCAATGATCCACATTAAGATTTTTCAACCATTGGCGCCTTGTCTCTCCAGACCAAACTTGTTGAAAAGAACGGCTTATTATATTACCCAAAGCGTGCTGCTTATAGTATTTCAAAAGACAGCAGGGGTAAATATTACCGTCAGCGCCAATCAATGGATGAACTCTTTGCTTGTAGCAGAATGAGTAATTTTTGCGGTGATTTGCGAGTGACTTGAATCGTTCCTGAACAATAAAAACGTGAAAATTTTTGTCAATAAGCTCCTCACTCTCTTTAAGCAATGAATATGATTTTTCCATAATTGTCTTATAATCTAGTGCATGAGTAGCAATGACAGGCACATAACGAATATAGCGAGCGCCCATCTTTTTTACTAATCTGCCAGCAGCAAGTATTTCAGAATAATTTTCTGGTTGTATCAGGTAATTTATACCAAGATCTAATTCAGGATTTAGACTAAGCAGTTTTTCGATATTGCGTAACACTATGGCAAAAGATTTATGATTGGCTGGACGGTGAATAAGGTTGTAGGTTGTATCTGTAGCAGCATCCAGACTTACACGGAGCCATACGGCCTTGGCTATTTCCGTTATATCCTTTTTCACGGATAAATTTGTTATAACTCCAAATTTTATGCCCAATGAGGTGATTTTATGAATAATATCATCAATTTTATGGTAAATAAGCGGATCTCCGCCACCTGAAAAAGTTATGGCCTTTATGCCTATTTCCGATAACTCGTCAATTAATTCCTTGAAACGTTCGAAAGGTATTTCTATATTCTGTTCTTGAATAATGTATTCCCTTTTTCCGCTAATATCTTGTTTATATGAACAGCGCAAGCAATTTTGATTACATTTTGAGGTAGGATCTATTTCCACATGAACCGGATAGGGACTTTGCCAGTCATGGTGGACTATTTTATAGGGGCTAAGCTCATCAAATTTTTTTTTCATGAAAAACCTACTTGAGTTGTTTTAAAATAGCGTAATATAACGTTAAAGGAGGCCGTCTTTCAAAATTATTTTATCCTCAAAGAAAAGTTTCAATTTTCATTAAGTATCTGAATAAAGAGTACACACTTTAATTGCTGGGTTTATTTTGCGAGCGTTATTTTTAATTTCAAGTTCGTAAGGTTGTGAAGATATAAGTAGTTCGTCTATCGTTCCATTTTTTATTTCATTTGGGGAAACCACTGGGTAACCATTAAACTTGGTCCCCCAAAGCAGACTGTTTGAATCAATGAGAAATTGAATATTGCATTTTGAAAGATCGAATTTGGAAAAAATGGAAAGAGTATGCTCACCTGCTCCCCATATAGCGACTGGTGTATTTTTTGTCTGCCAGTCTTGAATATATCCAAGCATCTTGTTTTTGACATTGATGTTCGTTTGTTCGTATTTTTTAAGCGATGATGTAAGCGTTTTTCTTACTGTCTGATAGTCATTCGCGTATGATAGTTGTTGTGCCGCTTTTGTTTTTTGTAAAATGTATTTGAGACAGTTGTCTTCATCTGCCGATACGATAGAGAAACCGCTGCCCATGATAGCTCTCCTCATTGTTATAGGTGAAAATAAAAAACTGTGGGCTGAAAACATATCCCGAAAAGAAAATGAGGGGTAATGTACGGATGGCACTTCGAAAACAAAATAACCGTCATCTGCAAGTAAATTATAGACCTTTTTTAAGGATGATATTGGATTATCGAGATGTTCAAATACATGGCGTGAAATTATAATGTCGAATAAATTTTTTTTAGGGCTGAAGTCTTCTAAAGAAATATTCTCCGCGGAGACCCCTAATATATTCTTCAAATATTTACAATATCGTTCAGAAAGATCTATTCCAAAAGGAACGCAATTATATGTTTTTTTCAGATAATAAAGAAAGTGGCCATCACCGCAACCTATATCCAGAATTTGGGTATATTGGGAGATTTTTTTTCTGCAAAAATCTCGGAATATTAAAGGGAGGTGTGCCTCAAATCTATTAACATCCACATGAGTAGGCATAGTTGAGAAGCTGTCATTTTTTAAATATATTAGCCAACATCTCTGACTGAGTTGGGGGTTCATGAATACCAAACCGCAGTTTCTACAGATCTGGTAATTTATATCGAAACACAGGCTGTGGGTTGTTGTCTGTAAAAGATAAGATGGACGTTCATAGACTGGTTCGCACGCATCACCGTTTCCGCACAAGATACAATTTACATTCGTATATGACGGAACAATTTGCTCTATGTCATTTGTCTTTTTTTGCAATATTATTTCCTTTTTGTGGTATATGTGGAAAAAGAAATTGTTTGTCACCTGGTCTCAAGTTGCAAGCAAAGTTTGTGAAACTCTCGCAACATTATTTCATGTTTTTCCTCTTCCCAAATGGTTATTTGGTAGGGCATGGCTCCTGGAAATTGTGTACCTGCGATAATGCCATCAGCCTCGTAATGCTCTTTTGAACATTCAAAAACAGTATTACGTAATATCAAAAATCGGATTAACTTTACATTCTTATTGTACTGGGCAAGAAATGATGGGCCACCCGCTGTAAACATATTGATGTAGGACAATTCATAACAGGCCATACGCAGTTCCATGTTCCATGAGGCTGCCTGAAAAATAAGGAAACTCTGCATCTCTTTTGGAACCTGGTTAAAAGATGTGGCTGTATCTCTTATGATAACAGGTTCATAACCCTCATTTTTTATTTGTTGTGCAAACTGTAACCATTCTTCAATATTGCTGTTACGATCTTTCTGGCTGTTGGACTCGCGTAGTGTTATTGAAACAATTTTTTTATCAGGAACGTATGCCGCAATCCAACGACTTATATAATCCAACGCTTTTGGTGTAGATCTAAGCGGTGGATAGAACTGATTTTTTTGGACTTCTGCAACAACTTTCGCCCAAGAATACCCCTCTACAGGATTGCTTACTGAATAGTTATCGGGGAAGTATTGATCTGCAATATTCTCATATATATCTCCCGCTTCAGATCTATCTACAGCTAGAGTTACCCCTTTGCATGAAGGGAGCATCCAGCAGCACTGCACAAGAACATTTCGTTCGAACCATGATGTTGAAGAGTCATCTCGAACAGTTTGGTCATTCTCCCTACCATAAGTAAAGCGTTCGCCTCTCTTAACAAATAAATTATCTGGTTTAGGTACAATTACCACATGTATGGAATGACAACCCAGTTCATTCCTTTTGAGTTCGGCAAGACATAAAAAAAGGATGATGTCGAATCCATCAGGGGACAGCGAGCGGTCATAAAAAGCGTATAATGTATCGATACGTTTCGGTAGGGAAACGTTAGTTTCTGTGTTTCCTAAAAGAGGATTCAAACAACAATAATTTGTAATACCACTCTCATCGAGATCTTTCGCTATCTGGGGGGAAAAAGCAAACGATGTAATAACAATGAGGTCTATCATGTGACATGATTCTTGTAACTTGGCAGGTTTGATAATGTTTACGCCATGACAATAACCTTTTTTATACGAATCGATGAAACAAACAATGGAAATATCAGGACGTTTTTCTTTCAACAAGAAGAGAAGAGATACTCCTACTTCTCCTGCGCCAAAAAGAGCTATACGACAATTATGTGGGAAATCAGAAAGTTGTTGGGCTGTGTTCATCACATTGCTGCCTATGTTGTTTCATTAAATATTTCATGAAAATGATTCCATTGTGGAAACTCACGGTCAAAAATCATCTTGTATGTATCATGTATGTGTTTTGTGTTGGTACCGGGCAAACCAAGCAGAGATTTGAACAAAAAAGAAATTTCTTTACACAAAAGACGCACAAATACGTCGTCACCAGCAAGATTAATCCCTTTTCTTATTCCTTTTTGTAAGAGATCTAAGGCAATGTCTGAGGCATTGTTATGGAGAAGAAACAGGCAGAGAAGTACGACATCATTTTCTGTTTTTTCGATATCTTGATCTATAATGAGGTCTGTATGTTTTATCCATACCGCTTCGCTAGATATCAGATAACCATAGCGATCTGGCATGGTGAACTCTCCGGCAGCGTGGCCGCGGCCATGATAATCCAGATTTACCAGAGAAAAATTACGCTCTCTCATGAAATTGTGGATATCACCAAAAAGTGGGATGCCGTCATATATCTCTTCAAAATTAATCTCGGCTCGTACCCCTAAAATACTTGAATCAATATGCTTTGCCGCCCCACGCAGGACATCAAGTTCGGCTCCTTCTGTGTCAATTTTCAAAAAATGTACTGGACTATTCGCGAATACGGAGTCTATAGATCGGGCTTCAATCTCTCGCTCTTTATCATATTTCGATTCATCTTCCATATAAGATGCTTTTTGACGAAAATCTTCATTATTATCGTAGAGAGAAACAAGTCCTCTGTGCTGCCGCATTTTAAAGCGCAGCGTACAGTCCGAGTGATAAAGCGCCAATGGATGGACTGTAATATTTGACATATGTCTGTATTGTTTTTCAAGGCGGGCTGCTTCCTCCGTCTCCATCTCAAATAACTCAAAACGGGCAACATTCTTAAATGGCTGCCATGTTGGGTGTAAACCGTATCTCGCACCCGCGTCCACAACGATACATTCCATTTTATTTGCCATTTATTTGGTTCCTGAGGTATAGCAGGATTGGCATGGAACGGGGATATCTCCTGCGAGATGCCTCTGTCTGAACTCCTGTATTTTCTTTCCATTCCATACTTCTGTAAATTGCCGTGCGTCCCCCAAATCCATAACCTCCGGGTTTGCCATCATGCAGCAGGGGACTACCCGCATGTCCGATGAGATAAAAACGCGTTGAAAAGGCCATGGACAGATTGTCTTTGGTGATGTGTGGTCGTATTTTTTATCAATTGACCAGAAAGTAACTTCTACTCCATGTTGTTGACCGATACGGAACAAATTTTCTGCGTGCTCTTCAGAAAAATCGTTATGTATATTTGCTTTGCTATTATATTCATGCCATTTTTTCTGGCCCCAGCCGTTGAGGTCTATGGATAGTGTGAGGCGTTCAAAACCAAGCCTGGCGGCCAAAGCCGGGAATTCTTCCACTTCGGCAAAGTTCTGCCGCTGGACAACAACCCACATTCTGGTTCGCATTTTCCGTATTGATTGACAATATTTATGGAGATTAACGCAATTTTCTGAAACCCTTTTAAAGGAGCCGCCACGCCTTATTTCTTCATATGTCTGAGGGGTCGTGCCATCGATTGATATTTGCAACTCACAAATATCTGAATCAATTAAGTGCTTATAATTGTCGTTTATGTGCAGCAACGAGGCGTTAGTTGTTGATCTGACCCATAGGTGTTTGTCTCTGGCGTAACGAATCATTTTGAAGAAATTCTTACCGGCAAGCAACGGTTCGCCAACTCCCTGAAGTTTGATTTCCGTAAGCTCCGGTAAACTGTCAACCAGAGCTTGGAAATCTTCGAATTTCATGTCATCGGCCCGTTTACCGCCCGGCCATCGACTCATCTGACACATTGTGCAACGATAATTGCAGCGGCTTACATTTTCGATGTCCAACATCAGAGGACGATAATTGACCACTTTATTCTTGTTTTCATGATGCAGTTGAACGAAATTTTTTTGTCGTTCAGGGTAGCTTTTAAAGCCTGTCTGTTGGATGGAATTATAAAGCGCCGTATCTGCTTTTGGCCGTGGCCATTTATGTCTATTTTCGCAGTTTTTCATCCTATATTGCATCCGACAGCTTAAAACATTGTTCGATGGTGTTGCCTATGTCAATGTAGCGATAGGTTCCCATCCGGCCAATTGAAAAAACATTGTTGGGCAGGGCGTCAATATATTGTTGATGTCTTGCCTGGTCGGCGGCCATTGGGTACGGATAGAGTTTATTTTTAAAAGATGGGATTTCCAGGCCAAGCAATGTACTTGGAGAATCGTAGTCGTAGAATTTTTTGTACTCCACAATTCTGGTAAAAGGTTCCTGGTTGGCATAGTAAAGGAAATAAACATCTTGTGGAAAAACCTCTTTAACAGGTAATACAATTTTAAAGAAATCTCTGCCGATCCAACGCAATTCGCCAAAGGCGTTGTGGAGAAGCTCTTCGGGGGAAATAGTACTGACAAGAATATCGTATTCCTGCCATGTTCCGCCTATTTTTACCCTGTTATTTTCCAGATCATATATCTCCACTGAACTATTCAGGTGAACCGAGACATTGCGTGTGGCCAAGTTGAAATAATCATTGTAACCATCTGCCGCTTTCGGAAATGCGGAAATTGCTTCCGTCCAGGCGGCTTTATTCGGTCCGGTCTTAAGGGCAACTCCTTTGGCCGTAAAGCTGTAATAGCTTATTTCTCTATTATCTTTGATATCCCACATCTTCTTGGAATAGTTTTCAATAAACTTTTTGTATAGAGTTGGACCAACTGACATTTTCCAGTATTCTTCCAGATTGCGGGACTTCTCCGGCCCTGGGCAATCAGATAGCTCCTGGTGAATTATATCCGCATCCGGCATCGTATCCACTTCATCCTGATGAATTGGAAAATGGTAGAATTCATTGTCCTGTTCCACATAGGTGAGGAATTCGTGCCCCGCGTAGCGTTTCATGGGACAATGCTGATTGAGGAAATTGAACACCTCTTCTTTTTGGGTAAGA
>VAPK010621400.1_pt1 | contig 16239 bp, 10 predicted proteins | sample 3395031 | NCBI WGS metagenome assembly VAPK01 (sample SAMN08290443, study PRJNA428436) | hydrothermal vent metagenome | isolation source: Deep-sea hydrothermal vent chimney 1 | place: Pacific Ocean: Juan De Fuca Ridge
CTTCTCTAACCTTGTAATCGTTGCTTTTATCTGAAGCTTTAGGTAGTTCAATAATTTTTGTTGAATCTACTTCAATTAATGTACCATCTGTGGTCATTAATTCTATTTTGTCATTCGATAAATTTTCAGGTTTCGCACTAATTTTAGAAACTACTTTAGATAAACTAAACCCTCCAATTGCAGTAATCACTCCTAACTTTAGTCCTTTATCAAGAAATTTTCTTCTTGAATTATTTTTATTTTTTTCCATGATCAGTTTAGCTTAAGAGAATTTAGATTTTTTTACCCAACCATTTTAGAAATGATTTGTTAGAAATATTTTTCTTTACAGTTTTAGATTTTTTTATTGTACTAATTTTAACTTTAACTATAGAACCATCCGGTTTTAAAAGGGTTTGGTATTCATCAAACTCTTCTGTTTTATTGATATCTTCAATTTTTGAATTGCCAAAACCTAGAAAAGGTATAAGTAAGCCACTTCCCAATATGGGTAACACTCCTCTTCTTGAAATTTGTTTTTCTTTTCCGGATTTATTTTTCATTTTTTAAGATTTTTAAACAGTAAAACAAAATTTTGAAAATTATTTTGTTTTACTGTTTAGTTAATTTAGAAATTATAAATTCTGGTAATATTAAATCCTAGTAACATATCAAAATGACCTTTTCTGTTATTAAAGAAATCCATATCATTTTGATTATACATATAATTATACTGTGGTAAAATACCATTATAATTACCTATAAAGATCTGAAATGCATGCCCAGAAGTAGCGAATTCAAATCCTAAACTAAATCCAGGATGTGGATTTTGCTGATAGAACTCTGTAAGTGGTTGACTATAATCTATCATAATGGCTGTATTTGGCGTTATTTTATAACGCGCGCCCAATGAAAAGGCTACCATATCATTTCGTATTTCAACTGGTACAATGTTATAGTGAGAAAGACTTATTGTTGCCAGTGCAGAAAATTCAGGACTAAATCGTCTTGCTACAATTAGCTGGTTAAAAAATGACCATCTATCTACTACAGAGTTTGGAAAATACCCATTGTTTTTTGAACGAGCGTCTATTCCCCAATTACCAAAATAGGTCAAACTGATCGGCATTTTTTCTGATCTTGTTTGTCGTAAAATGGCAACTTTCATGTTGTAATCTAGATAATTACGAAGCTTAGTGGCACCAAATCCAATAGTTACTCTTTCGTGAACACCGTAGGCTACACCAAGTCTGATATTTGAGTTTCCCCAAATTCCGGATAAATTATTTTGATCAAAATTAATTGTTCCAAATCTGTGATACATTTGAGCTTCTAAAGCATTTTTTTGAAGCACAACATTTGTCGGATTATCTATAATAAAGGAACTTTCAAAAGCAGAACGCTCAAGTTTTTCTTTTACTATTGTATCCTTTTCTTTTTTTGCATTATCTTCTTGTGAATTAACAAGTAATGGTAGCATCAAAAGAGCGAAAAGTATTGTTATATAATTTTTCATGTCTATTTTCTTAAAGGTTAATTATCTTTAGCTCCTTGATCTATCCATGCCTTCACCAAACTTATCTTAGATGCTGGCCATTTTGATCCCGGTGGCATCAAGGATACCCCATCAAGTTCTAATAGAGATTTATATAAGATACTTGCTTCCGAATCGTTCGGTACAACAAACCCGTTTAAAAGGCTGTCATAAGAAAATTCGTCACGCAGGTCTGGTGGTAAAGTACCGTTATGACATCCAACACATTGGACCCATAAAGGCATTATATCGGCTTTGTACGATACTTCATCATCAATGGGAGGTAAAATTTCCTCCTCCGGAAAAGCATCATAATAACAAGAGTTGAAAGACAACCCCATGCTAATTAATATTATAATCTGAAATAGCTTTTTCATTATTAAGAATTTAAATTAATTAATTTGTTATCTCATTTTGAAAGTGCAGGTGTGCACCTGCACTTTCAAGTGAAAAGACTATTATTCTATTTTCATAGTTAAGAAGTTTGTTTGACCATGACCAATCGCTGCATTGTTAAAAATAACTAAACCGAAAGGAATTTCTTCGCCTATTGCAAAAACAACATCCGTAGGGTCACCTGTATTTAATTTTCTTCTAATTTCTAATTGCCATCCAGAGCCAGTGTGTTTAGATCTAACTTGTACTTCAGATCTTCTATCACTTCCTTGTCCACCAGGGTTAATAATAACACTAGGCATTCTTTTTTTACCAAACCCTTGAGAATAATCTGGATCTCCATTTGGATCTAAAAGTGTATTATCGATCAATGTTAAAACACCGTCTACTGCAACACCGGTAACTTCAACTGCTGTACCATTATCAATTTCTGCTTGTGTGATCCAATAGTAATTGTCTCTATTTGGAATTACGTATCTAGGTCCACTTAAATTTGTATTAGGATCTGTAAATTTCATACTAGTACTATATGGTGAAATTCCTTCATCATTTTTTCTTCCATTGGCTGAAGCCATACCTTCGTCATCTTCCCATTGAACAAAACCGTCATCTAAAGCTCCTGCTAGTGCATGTCTGTCGCGTTTCCAATGCCAAAAATCGGTTAATTCACCTTGATTTTTCATATAGTGTCTGGTAACTTTTTCTCCCGGTTGAGGGTCTGCTAAGCCTGTATGACATGTAACAGTACAAGTACCTCCTGCAAATCCTTCAGGATTGCCTATAGGGAACATCATACCAAATTTATCTTCATAAAATTTATCATTTTTATGATTGGCATATTTATTTTCTTGTTGCCATTTGCTGGTAACATCATTAAAAAACCAGGATTGTCGATCTCTACTATCAGATTCATCTTCCCATTCAAATAATAGGTAAAGAAATTCATCATCATATCCACCACGCAGTGAAAAATTATAACTTTCGGTAGTATATGGATCCATTAGATCTGTTGGTTCTAATGAAGTATCTCCATTACTGGAAGAATTTAAAGTAATTATTCTGTCTCCTGCCTGAGTCACAGTGGCCTTATTTACTAGTGGCCTCATTTCATTCCATACATCATCAATTTCTCCATCGAAGATCGGTGCTGTAGAAAATTTTTGCACGAGTAATTCATCTGGACTTTCTCCAATTGGAGGTTGGATAGGAGGGAGTGTACCAGGTGAGTCATCATGTGTACAGTTGGTAAATGATATTAGAAAAATCATTGCTAACATCAGACTTATTTTTTTTGTTTTCATGCTAATATAATTTAGATATTTATAAATTTTTGTTAAAGATACATGCGCATCAGAGTTTAAATTATGACTTAAATCAGCATTCAATAAAATTTAAATAGCAGATATTCAGCTTGTTATATGTTTTTAATGATTTTTATCATAAAATATTTTGAAACAGAATGTAACATCTATTACTTTTTGGTGCAATAAAAGCTACATTATAAGGAGTATTGAAATCTTAGAAAAGATAGAAATGTTATCAAATGTAAAGTTTGAAATTTTAGTTTCCAGGTGGGTGTTAAATATTATTTAAATAAAAAAGAATACTATTAAATTTTACTAACTTCGCAGCCCAACATTTATATATCAAATCAAATGAAAAAAGTTACAAGCTTTTTATTTTCAACAAGTTTAACAGGTATCCTATTTATTGTTTTTGCTGCTTCTATGGCAATAGCTACTTTTATTGAAAATGATTTTGGTACCCAAAGCTCTAAAGCTCTGGTATACAACACTTGGTGGTTTGAATCGATCTTATTTTTATTTATGATCAATTTTATTGGTAACATAAAAAAATACGAACTATTACGCAAAGAGAAGTTCTCTATCTTATTGTTTCACCTGTCTTTTGTATTTATCATTTTTGGTGCAGCGCTTACAAGATATATTAGCTATGAGGGAATCATGCCCATTTACGAAGGAGAAACCACGAATTTAATACTATCTGAAAAGACCTATTTTAAGGTTCATATTGATGATGATAAAGAGCAAAAAGCGCCCATTTATAAAAATATACTTTTTGCAAAAGATGCTGGTTCATCGAGTGGTTTTATTGCAGCTACGGCGCATTTTTTAAATTGGGTTAGAGGTGGAAATAACTTTTCCATTAGAACAGACTTTAAAGGCAAACCTATTGAAATTAAGTATGTTAACTATATCGCCAATGCAAATAAACAGCTAATACCAAACAAATCAGGATCCAAGTATTTAAAAATTGTAGAGTCTAGCGGAGGAGGCAGACATGAACATTTTATTAAAGAAGGAGAAACTGTTAATATACATAATAGTTTAATCTCTTATGAAAACCAGAGTAATGAAGCCATCAATATATTTACTGTTGGTGATTCATTAAAAATTGAATCTCCTTTCCCTGGTAATTTTATGATCATGGCAAATCAAACCAAAGGAGAAGTATATACAGACTCCTTAAATACTTTTCATTTGCGTTCTTTATACCAAATAGGTGGTTTACAGTTTGTAGTTCCAGATCCTCCGGTAAAGGGGGTAATAAAACTGGTATCTGGGGATAAAAATGAATACCCAAAAGATCTGTTGGAAGTGGAAGTTATAACCGAAAACAACAGGAAAAATATTAGTGTTTATGGAAATAAAATGAATATGGAGGCACCTGTCATATTTGAACAGGATGGATTAAATATTAGATTAAGTTATGGAGCAAAACAAATGAAGCTACCATTTTCGATTAAATTGAGAGATTTTCAATTGGAAAGATACCCCGGTTCTATGAGCCCGAAATCTTACGCAAGTGAGATCACTGTCGTGGATAAAGATAAATCATTTGATTTTAGAATATTTATGAATCATGTTTTAGATTATAAAGGGTTTCGCTTTTTTCAGTCTAGCTATAATGATAGAGGTGAAATAGAACAAACCTTTTTATCTGTAAATCATGATAAAATAGGAACATGGACGACTTATTTTGGGTATGCTTTGTTATTCTTCGGATTGATCTGGTCGTTGATTTCGAAACAAACACATTTTGCAACCTTAAGAAAAAATCTAAATAAAATTAAGAAGAAGAAAGCCAAATTAACCGTGATAATATTGTTTTTTAGTTTTATGTCTTTTTCACAAAACGACCATAACGAACAGTACTATATAGTTGATTCTTTGCTGTCTTCACAAAAAGTGAGTGTAGCGCATGCTAAACGATTTGGTGAATTGGTGATTCAGGATGAAGGAGGAAGAATGAAACCAGTTAATACCTTTGCTTCTGAGTTGTTGAGAAAAGTGAGTAAAAAAGATACTTATAAAGATTTTGACGCAAACCAGGTTTTGGTTTCTTTAATGTCCAACCCTAGAGCCTGGTATTTTGTGCCTTTTATATACATTAAAAAAGACAATACTAAAGTTCGTGATTTGATGGGTATTCCTCAAGATCAGAAATATGCACGTTTCTCCAATCTATTTACCGATCAAGGAGTATATATTTTAAGAGAAGAAGTAGCAAAAGCGCACAAAAAGAAAATTAAAAATAAGTACGAAGAAAGTATTTTAAGTATTGATGGCAGAGCCAATTTATTGTTTGGTGCATTAGAAGGTGGAATTTTTAAATTCTTTCCATTAGCGAATGATAAAAACAACAAATGGTATTCTGCTCCTCAAGTTTCACAAGCTGGGTTTAAAGGAAATGATTCTTTATTTGTAAGTAGTATTTTATCTATTTATGCGCAAGAACTGACTGAAGCTTCAAAATCGGGTGATTATACTAAGGCGGAAGAATATTTAAATAGCATTCATCAATACCAAAGAAAATTCGGAGAGGATATAATCCCTTCCGAAAAGAAGATCAAATTGGAATTGTTTTACAATAAATATGATATTTTCAAGGGTTTATTCTGGCAATATATGTTGGCGAGTTTGTTTATGTTTATTGTAGTAATTATAAATATTTTTAACGATTCAAAAGCCGTGAATCTGTTAATAAAAATAAGTTCTTTAATTATTGGTTTGCTGTTTGTTTATCACACAATTGGTTTAGGTATTCGATGGTATATTTCGGGTCATGCTCCCTGGAGTAATGGATATGAATCAATGATCTATGTTGCATGGGCCACCATGTTGTTTGGGTTGATATTAGGTAAAAAATCGGCACTAACGATTGCATCAACTACCTTTGTTACATCTATGCTATTGATGGTTGCTCACTGGAATTGGATGGATCCTTCCATCGGTAATTTGGTTCCTGTGCTTGATTCCTATTGGTTAATGGTTCATGTGGCAATTATTGTAGCGAGTTACGGTCCCTTTACAATAAGTATGATATTGGGTCTTATTGCTTTGATATTGTACGCTTTAACCAACAAGAAAAACAAGAAAAAATTAAAATTAGCAATTAATGAGATTACCACAATCAATGAAATGTCTATGACCATAGGTTTGGTGCTTTTGGCAATTGGTAATTTTCTTGGAGGAATTTGGGCAAATGAAAGTTGGGGAAGATATTGGGGCTGGGATCCGAAAGAAACATGGGCACTGATAAGTATTATTATATATTCTTTTGTTTTACATATGCGAATCATTCCCGGATTAAAATCAAAGTACACATATAATATGATATCGGTTTTTGCCTTTTCATCTATATTAATGACTTATTTGGGAGTAAACCATTTGTTATCGGGCCTACATTCTTATGCTGCAGGTGAATCGGCTGCCATACCAAATCAAATTTGGGGATGGTTGCTTATTTCTATCCTAATTAGTGTATTGGCCTATTTCAAATATGAAAAGTATTATAAGAAGGAAAAAAGTAAGAAGAAAAAATGGAAGGCGGAAGGCGGAAGACAGGAGATGGAAAACGGAGGAAAAACGAATTAGGGAATTGTGCATCCTGCAAGGTTTTTTAAACTGGCAGGTATGGGTGGGATTTGAGAAGACGGAAGAAAAATGTGAGAAGTATATCTTTTCCTGATAAAACCTACTCAAAAAGAATTATAAATTAGGAGTTTTGAATTACTTAATCATTCAATGCTTAAATCGATAATATCGAATACCAAAAACAAAAACTATAAAATCATGAAAAAAATTATTTTAATTGCATTAATTGTATTGAGCGTAATAGCGTGTAAAAATGATGTGAAACAAATAAAATCTAAAGAAATGGCAATAACAAATAAAGAAGCAAAAACAGATATGAATAAAACAGAAAATATTTACCAATTCTCTGTAATAGATCTGTATGGTGATAAATTTGATTTTAATTCTATAAAAGGAAAGAAAATTATGATCGTAAATACAGCTTCAAAATGTGGGTTCACACCCCAATATGAGGATTTACAAAAATTGTACAATACTTACAAAGACAAAGATTTTGTGATTGTTGGATTTCCAGCTAATAATTTTGGGCAACAAGAACCAGGTTCTGACCATGAAATTGCAGAGTTTTGTAGAGAGAATTACGGTGTTAGTTTTCCAATGATGTCTAAAATATCGGTAAAGGGCGATGATATGCATCCTATCTACCAATTCTTAACTCAAAAAAAATTAAATGGTTATGCAGATTCTGAAGTAGCTTGGAATTTTCAAAAGTATTTGTTGAATGAAAATGGTGAAGTAGTTAAAATGATAGGCTCAAAAACACTTCCAACAGATGCATCTATAATTTCCTGGATAGAGGGAAAACAATAGATGCTATGAATGAATAGATTGAAATTAAAAGCCATTGTTTTTTTTACAATGGCTTTTAATTTCGAGTGATTTAAGAACTTTTTCTTTTGCTTCTTTCTCTGGTTTGAGCAATTGATTTATTAGAACGGGATTTGGTTCTCTTTTGATTGCTTACAGTTCTGTTTTTTGGTTTTGCATAAGATGCTTTTTTCGTTGAATTATGCTGTATTTTTCTCTTATTTGATGATTTAATAACCTTAGTTCTTCTTTCTTTAACAGAAGGTTCTTTGACAGATCTTCTTACAGAGGTTAAAGTTCTTTCATTTTTTACCTTTTTCACAGAGGTAATATTTGATGAACGGACTACTCTTTGATTTTGAATTTTTCTGTTTATACCGGAATTAACTCTTTTTATTGAAGAATTATTTCTGTTATTAGCACTGTAACTCGTCTGTCTGGTTCTTAACGTGTTATTTAAATTTTGGCTTCTAGCCGAATTGCTTTTAACTCCATTGCTATTTTCTCGAATTGAAGTCCTTTGACTTCGAGAACGTGTATTATTAACTGCTACACGTGCATCTATATTTTTAAAAGATCTGGCCTTTCTATCATATCTTTTATAATTACTCTTGTAAGTGTAATAATCATGTCTTATAGGTCTATAATAATGTCTATACGGATTATAACTTACTACACAATTGTTATAATATGGTTTTATAAAATAATGATTATAAGGATAATAAGCATAATATCTATTATAGGTATTAATATATCCACTATAGTGAGAATAATATCCATAATTATTGTAGTAAACAAGTAAGCCGCCGATTCTGGCCAATCTGTTATTTCGATAATAAATTCGAATATCACCAACTTGATTTACTCTTCCGTAATAATCGTAATATATAGGTACATTTTCAATTTGAACAATTGCACCATAATCATCATACTGCAAATAGGCATCATAATTAAACCCTGCGTTATATGAAATGCTTACTTGGTTGAGATTGATGTTAGCATATAAACCATTACGTGGATTGATATAAAAATCAAATTCACCATTTTGAAAAACCGAAAATGTGATACCGTTTTCATTGAATATAAATTTTTTCCCATAATTAGAGTAATAACTAACCGTACTTGTATTGACATTGTTAGATGTGTTTCCAAAACTAATTGTTGAAACACTCATTAAAATAAGAGTAACGAAAAGTAATAATTTTTTTTTCATGGCCTACGTTTTAAAATGTTAATTTAAGAATGGTTATTGTTAACACTATTGATTCAATAATTACAAACAGTGTGCCAAAAAAATATAATGATCATCGGGAGATTAAAAATACAGAGATTAATTTACTAGAAAAAACAAGGTATTGGAGATAAATCAAATCAAAAATTTTACTTTTACGAAACCGGAAAATCAGATACTTGAATCATTTTATAAACGTCATATTACCAATACCGCTTCAAAAGCTATTCACCTATCAAATAACAGAGGCAGAAGCCAAATATTTAAAAATAGGGATGAGAGTAGCTGTTCCATTTGGGAAAACCAAAATATTCACAGCTTTGGTATTTGAAATTCATCTACTATCTCCTGAGGCCTATGAAGCGAAAGAAATTCATCAAATATTAGATAAAGAACCTATTGTAACTATCAAACAATTAACACATTGGAAATGGATAGCTAATTATTACATGTGTTCTATCGGAGAAGTGATGAGAGCTTCGATACCTACAGCATTTTTATTGGAAAGCGAAACTTTGATCTTAAAAAATGAAAAATTTGAGAATGAAGAAATTTTAAATGATGATGAATACTTGATATATGAGGCATTAGAAAGAAAGCCGGTTTTAAAAATTAAAGAAATAAACGATATTTTAAATAAAAAAGGAGTTATTGCCGATATTAATAACTTGATTGATAAAGGGGCAATTCATTTGAAAGAAGAAATAATTCAGCAATATAAACCCAAGCTCATCAAGTATGTTAGATTGCATAAGAAATACGAAAGCAATGAATCATTAAACCAATTACTGGAAAATATAAATAAGGCAAAAAAACAAAGAGAAGTTGTACTGAGTTATTTTTCCTTGCAGGCAAAACTAAATAAGCCAATAAAAATGAAAGAATTGCAGATAGAAGCAAATGCATCATCTGCCATTATAAATGCCCTTGTCAAAAAAGAAATTATAGAAATTTATTCTATCCAAACAGATAGAATTTCCTTTGATAAAGGGATTTCTAATGTAAAGGATCTAAACGAATACCAGGATATTGCCCTTAATGAAATTAGAGATTTATTCAATAAATTCGATGTAAACTTGTTTCATGGAATTACATCAAGTGGTAAAACCGAAATCTATGCCCATTTAATAAAAGAAGTATTGGATGCAGGTAAGCAAGTGCTGTATCTATTACCCGAAATAGCTTTGACAACACAAATAATAAGTCGTTTACAAAGTTTTTTTGGAGATAAAATATCTGTGTTTCACTCAAAATACTCCATTGACGAAAGAGTAGAAGTATGGAATAATTTACTTTATAAAAAGGAAAAGGCGCAATTGATTTTAGGTGCAAGATCGGCTGTATTATTGCCATTTTCTGATCTGGGATTAATTATAGTCGATGAAGAACACGAAACGTCGTATAAACAATACGAACCTTCACCTAGATATCATGCAAGAGATACCGCCATTGTATTAGCTAAAATTCATCAAACGAAAGTGTTATTGGGTAGTGCAACACCTGCAATTGAAAGTTTTTCTAATGTAAAAGAGAATAAATACGGTTATATAAAATTAGACAGGCGGTATGGAGATGTTCTTTTACCCGAAACTGAGCTGGTAGATATAAAAGAAAAACATCGAAAAAAAAGAATGACAGGCCATTTTTCTGATCGTTTATTGGTTTTGATTCAGGAAGCTCTTGATAATAAAGAACAGGTTATTTTATTTCAAAATAGAAGAGGGTATTCTCCGATTGTTGAATGCAGTACTTGTGGAGTAGCACCGCAATGCCCAAATTGTGATGTGAGTCTAACCTATCATAAGTATAGGAACGAATTGCGTTGTCACTATTGTGGATTTAATAGAGCTATGCCAAAAACTTGCCCGGCTTGTGAGAATCCTACTTTAGATAGTAAAGGTTTTGGTACAGAACAAATTGAAATAGAGCTACAGAACTTGTTTTCACAAGCAAAAGTTGGTAGAATGGATTCTGACACCACGAGAGGTAAATACGGTTATCAAAAAATCATAAGTGCCTTTCAGGAGCAGGAAATAGATATTTTAGTTGGAACCCAAATGTTAACCAAAGGCCTTGATTTTAACCATGTATCTTTAGTTGGTGTGTTGAATGCCGATAATATGTTAAACTTTCCCGATTTTAGGGCATATGAACGAAGCTATCAATTATTGGTTCAAGTGTCGGGTAGGGCAGGAAGAGCAAAAAAAAGAGGTAAGGTAGCCATTCAAACTTTTAATCCCTACCATCAAATTTTACAACAGGTTACTACCAATGATTACGAACAAATGTATAAAGATCAGATAGATGAAAGGCATGCCTTTCATTATCCGCCCTTGGTTCGACTAGTAAAGATCACCTTAAAACACAAAGATTTTTCTAAAGTGAGTAAAGCAAGTGATTGGGTAGGTAGATCTTTGCAAAATATTTTTCATGAAAATATATTGGGACCTACGAGTCCGGCAATTTCAAGAGTAAGAAATCTACACATTAAAAATATCTTGATAAAATTACCTAAAAACAGGCCTTTAGGTCGGTCAAAAGAGATAATTCAAAAAATCAAAAATTCCTTTCAATCTATTGGAGAGTTCAGATCGGTACGTTTTATTGTTGATGTTGATAATTATTGATTTTTGTTTCTGGTATTTGGGAATTTCGCTTTTAGCTATTGGTATTTTTGTATTTAATTAATAATCAATAACTCATAATTCCTTACTCCTAATTCCTCTCTTCCCATTCTCTTCGAATATCAGATGAAACTATACCGGTACCATCGTGTTTCCATCCAGGAGGTTTGATAAAATAATTGAGTCTGTTCAAAAAAGTGGTTTTACTTGTGAAGGCATCTTTAAATAAATTGATCCATTCTATAAATGCAATTTTAACAGGGTTATAGGTATCAATATTTGATATTAATCCATAAACTGGTTTTTCAATTTCCGGTTCAAAAGTCCCAAATAGTTTATCCCAAATTATAAATATACCAGCGTGATTTCTATCTAAATATTGTGGGTTTGTTGCATGGTGTACGCGGTGATGTGAGGGTGTATTAAAAACAGCTTCAAACCATTTTGATAATTTATCAATAAGTTCGGTATGGATCCAATATTGATAGATCAAACTAATAGACATTTGTGCTAAGATCATAACCGGGTGAAAACCCAATAAGGCCAAGGGCAACCAAAAAATAAAGGATATAAAACTACCAGACCAGGTCTGTCTTAACGCAGTACTTAAATTGTATTTTTTAGAAGAGTGATGTATCACATGTGACGCCCAGAAAAAACGATTTTCATGACTAATTCTATGAAACCAATAATACAAAAAATCTTCTGCAAATAAGATCAAAACCCATGTCCACCAGGTAAAAGGGATGGTGAAAAATCTAAAATTGATATAGAGGTAAGTCAAGGCAGCCAATACCAATACCTTTGCAAAAATTCCCAGAAAGACATTGCCCAATCCCATAGAAATGGAAGCAGCCGCATCTTTTAGCTCATATGATTCCATTTTCTTTTTATTTGTAACAAAAATCTCTATGATAAGTGTAAGGATAAAAAAGGGAATTGCATATAGTATTAGATCAGGTATATTTGGTACTTGCATCATATTTATTAATTATTCAATATTATAACATTTAAAATTAAAAACAAAAAAAATACCGCTTTGATAATTCAAAGCGGTATTTTTAATTAAGATTAAAAGGTTCCCGTTTTCACGGGAATGACATTTAGAAAATATATCTCAAACCAAATTGCATTTGCCATCTGGAGTTTAAACTAGGATCATAACCAAAAGTTTTAGTAAGATTTCCATCAAAACTATATGTTGGTACTTGAGAAACAGGGTCAACTGATACAGCAATAGGTTGTATAGAATTTGGCTGTTGAATCAATCCCCAATCTGAGCTAATTAAATTTCCAAGATTTACTATATCAATACTAAATTGTATGGTTTGTTTCTTTTCACTAATTTTAAAATTAAAATCTTGTAATAATTTCAAATCAATTCGACCTACCCAAGGAGATGTTGCACCATATCTTTCAGCATATTTACCTCTTCTACCACTTAAATAATCGTCTTGATTAATAAAATTTTCAAAATCTGTTGCTTGACCTGGTGCAACAAAATTCATTTGATTTACTTCACTTGAAGTCGGTATATAAATTAGATCATTTACAAAAGACCCATCATTATTTATATCTCCACCATAAGTATAATTAAATCTGCTACCTTGTTTATATTCTATAAATGATGAGATTGTAGTACCCCATCTATTATTACTTCCATAGTTCCATATTTTACTAAAAACACCAATAAATCTATGGTCTGTACCATATTTTGAATGCGATAAAACAGGGTCATTAACATTATTTAAAGCAGGATTATTTGTAAAAGCATCACCAGTAATTTCTGCTTCAATTGAGTTTACATCTTGTGAGTCCATGTAGTTGTAAGCAATACTAAAATATAAATTACTTTCAAATCTCTTTTCAACTTTCGCTGTCCAGTTAAATATTCTACCCTTATCAGAATTGGTAAAAACATATCCATTATTATTTTTATCTCCAGCAACATAAAATGGTCTATTATCAACCCCAGAAAGATTACTTGAAGGCGTTTTTAATCCCCAATTTTGAACATGTGCTCCGTTTAGATCTTTAGTATAACTTATATCTGTTGAAGCAATGAAACCATTGTTAAATTTATAATCTACACCAACATTTGTACGCCAAACTTGAGGCCATTTAAAATCAGGATCCACTGCTTGAAAGAAACCAGCATCAGCTCCCGGAATTTGATTACCTAGCCAAACAAAAGGAAGTCTTCCTGTAAAGATACCGGTGCCTCCACGAACTTGAAAAGAATGATCGCCTTTAATATCCCAATTAAATCCAAACCTTGGAGAAAATAAAACTTCATTGGTTGGCATTTGTGTATTGTCAAAAAAGACTGTATTACCATTTTTCGGATCAAAATATTCTATAGTTGGATCGTAAAAACCTGGGTTAGATTCTAACTGGGTATCTATAAAATTTTGAGCCAATTGAGAGGTGTCAAAATATAATGGTTTGTCAAAACGAATTCCTATAGTCAATTTAAAATTATCGGTAGCATTCCATTCATCTTGTAAATAAAATGCCATTTGGCCAAAATTAGCTTTATACAAATTAAATCCTCCTACTTCACCATCTTGGTGAGCAGATGCGCTATTAAATTGAGTATTTGCAAAAGCAATATTTGTATCCGTAACTCCACCTGGTAATGACAGATCTAAGAAATCCTGAACTGATGGGTAAGGTCCACCAAAACCAGGTATAGTAAATGTTCCCCTATATGGGAAGCTAAAATTGTCATATTTGGCTAAATTAAAGGAGTTTTCAAAACTAAACTTCTCAAAGGAAATACCCATAGTAATCGCATGACTACCAGTAAAATAAGTTAAATTATCAGTAAATTGATAGACTTTTTGTTTTAATTTATTATTAATTGAAAATGGTTCATGTCCGGCAATAATATATGGTGATCCATTTTTAAATATATTAATAATTGGAGCGGGAGAAGAGAAAGGGTTTCTAAAATCATTAAAAGATGTAAAACCAGCTTGTAATTTATTGGTAACATTATCTCCTATATTTGAATTTAATTCAAATAAAATAGAATTCAATTCATTATTTATTTCATATCCTGCATTTTCAAATTGTAAGGTATTTAAATTTGGCCCCCTTGTGTTAAATGCTGTTGGGTGAGCCGGCTTTTCTTTGGAAGCATCTAAAAAGTTATAGATTACAGCTAATCGGTTATTATCATCAATATTCCAATCTAACTTAATAATTCCTTTAATAGACTCAGTCAAATGAGTAAATCCTTTGTAGGCACCAGGGTCATATCCTAAATTTAACAAAGCATTTTGTACTGCTATTAGATCAGTTTCTAAAACCCGAGTTTCATTTGCTGCTCCTGTCCCTGTATTTGGGGCGAATGCAAATGATCCATCGTCGGTTCTTTCGTCTTTTTCAAAATTTGCAAAGAAAAATAACTTATTTTTTATTAAAGGTCCACCAACACTAAATCCATATTGTTTTTGTTCCAAATCTCCTTTTGTAATGTCATCACCTTTTATTTTGCCTCCTGTCAAATCTTCATTTCTAAAGAATCCGTAAACGGTACCATGAAATTCATTGGTACCACTTTTGGTAACAGCATTTACCGAAGCACCTGTAAATCCAGATTGTGTCACATCATAAGGCGCAGTAGCAACAGAGATCTGATCGATTGCATCTATAGAAATTGGGTTGGCACCTGTTTGCCCACCTGGGGTGGGAGAATCTAGTCCAAAGGGATTATTAAAGATAGATCCGTCTAATGAAAAATTATTGTATTGATCGTTTCTACCACCAAATGAATTTCCACTTGCAGTAGGATCTATACGGGTAAAATCACTAACAGATCTGGAAATGGTTGGCAGAATAGCGATGGCTTCCTTTCCAATACTTGTTTCTGCACCTGTTCGGTCATTACTAAATACACCATCTGTGGTAGAGGTTAGAACAACCTCATCTAATTGCTGACTATCAGATTGCATTTTAAGCGTAAAATTATAAGCTTGACCTAAAGTTAAAAAAACATCAGATATTTCTTCGGTTTTGTAACCAACATAACTAATTGTAATGGTATAGGGTCCTCCAACACGCATGTTGCGTAAATTAACTATTCCATCAAAATTCGTGGTACTTCCATATCTTGTGCCTGTCGGTGTATGAACCGCCACAACACTTGCGTCTGGAAGTGCCTGATCTGTATCATCAGAAACATTACCATGCACCGATGAGGTTGTAACTTGAGCAAAACCGGTAATCGATACCAGAACTGCAGTTACTAAAATAAGTAAGGATTTTTTTATCATTTTATAATTAATTTTGAATATAAGCAAATGTAAAAAAAAAAGCCTAATCACAACGATTAGGCTTCCTTTTTTATCATGATATAGTTAATTATTATTTCTTTTCTGCAATTACATCAAAGTTTAAATCAACTACAACATCTCTGTGTAATCTTATTTTAGCATCGTATTTACCAAGACGTTTTATCAAACCTCCGGCAATATTGATAAACTTTTTCTCCAATTCGTGCCCGTTCTCTGCTAAGGCTTCAGATAAATTAGCATTACTAATTGATCCAAACAATTTATCTCCTTCACCTGTTTTAGCAGTGATCTTAATTTCTAGTTCTTTTAAAGCATTGGCGATTTTATTTGCCTCTTTAACCAAACTATCTTCTCTAAATGCTCTTTGTTTTAAATTTTCAGCTAAAACCTTTTTAGCTGAAGCCGTAGCCAAAACAGCAAATCCATGAGGAATTAAATAATTTCTTCCGTATCCATTTTTTACAGATAC
>VAPK010048175.1_pt1 | contig 16236 bp, 13 predicted proteins | sample 3395031 | NCBI WGS metagenome assembly VAPK01 (sample SAMN08290443, study PRJNA428436) | hydrothermal vent metagenome | isolation source: Deep-sea hydrothermal vent chimney 1 | place: Pacific Ocean: Juan De Fuca Ridge
AGCTTCTAAAGTAGCCATGCTACTTAGGGGTAAGAATAAAACTAACTACACACCTCACGTAGATTGTGGTGACAATGTAGTGGTTATCAACGCAGAAAAAATTATTTTAACCGGTAACAAATGGCAAAACAAAACTTATATTCGTCATACAGGTTATCCGGGTGGACAAAGAACACTTACCGCAAGTGAATTGTTTGCGAAAGATCCTAATCGTGTAATGGAAAAAGCAGTAAAAGGTATGTTGCCAAAAAACAAATTAGGTAGTGCCTTATTTCGAAACCTTTATGTTTACTCTGGTAGTGAACACAAGCAAGAAGCTCAAAATCCAAAAACCATTAATCTAAAAGATCTTAAGTAATATGGAAACTATTCATAAAATAGGAAGAAGAAAAACAGCCGTAGCTAGAATTTATCTTTCTGAAGGAAAGGGTAAAATTACGGTAAATGATAAGGAGTACGATAAATACTTTACAACAGATACTTTAAAATACAAAGTACTGCAACCTTTAAATTTAACAGATAATCTTACCAGTTTTGATATCAAAGCAAAAGTTTTTGGTGGTGGTGTAACGGGTCAGGCAGAAGCTATTCGTTTAGCTATTTCAAGAGCATTGGTAGAAATTGATCAAGAAAATAAGAGCATTTTAAAACCGGAAGGATTAATGACAAGAGATCCGAGAATGGTTGAACGAAAAAAATTCGGTCAGAAAAAAGCTCGTAAGAAATTCCAATTCTCTAAACGTTAATCCTAATTATATTGGGTTTAATAACAAAGAATTATTGCATTAACAAAGCTGCCCTTCTTAATAATTAGGGCAGCAAAATAACAACTTGTTGTCGTACATGTTTAGCATCCAAATAGTTGAGATTTCAAAACAGTAGAACTACTCAATTATTGCTAAAATTAACGGAACGTAAACTATAACAAAATGGCAAACATTGAAATTAAAGAATTAATCGAATCAGGTGTACACTTTGGCCACCTAACAAGAAAATGGGATCCGAATATGGCTCCTTATGTTTATACCGAGCGTAAAGGAATTCACATTATTGACCTTTACAAAACAGCTGCAAAAATTGAAGAAGCGAATTCTGCTTTGATAAAAATTGCCGCTTCAGGTAGAAAAATACTTTTCGTAGCAACTAAAAAACAAGCCAAAGACATCGTTGCTGAAAAAGCGGAAACTGTAAACATGCCCTACATTACTGAGCGTTGGCCAGGTGGCATGCTAACCAACTTTGTAACTATTAGAAAAGCCGTAAAAAAAATGGCTCATATTGATAGAATGAAAAAAGATGGTTCCTTTGAAGCACTTTCGAAAAGAGAAAAATTACAAATTAATCGTCAAAGAGCTAAATTGGAAAAGAACTTGGGTTCTATTACAGATATGACACGTCTACCAGCAGCAATTTTGGTGGTTGATATAAAAAGAGAACATATCGCTGTAGCGGAAGCACAAAAATTGAATATTCCAATTTTTGCAATGGTTGATACCAATTCAGACCCTAGACCGGTTGATTTTGTAATACCTTCTAACGACGATGCTTCTAAATCAATTGATAAAGTTCTTTCTTATTTGACTGAAGCCATAACTGAAGGATTGGCTGAAAGAAAAAGTAACAAAGAAAAAGAAGCTGCTGCTAAAGCCAAACCGGTTGCAAAAAAAGAAGAGGTAATAAGTGAAGAAAAATAATTTTTAACTTGTTAAATAACAAATAAAATTAAATATTATGGCAAAAATAACAGCCGCAGAAGTAAATAATCTGAGAAAAACAACAGGTGCCGGAATGATGGATTGTAAAAATGCATTGGTAGAGGCAGATGGAAATTTTGATTTAGCAATTGAAGTTTTACGAAAAAAAGGACAAAAAGTTGCTGCAAAAAGAGCTGATAGAGATTCAACAGAAGGAGCTGCAATTGCAATTGTAAATGATGACCACACAAGTGGCGCTTTGATCGTATTAGGATGTGAAACAGATTTTGTTGGTAAAAACGAATCTTTTGTAAATCTTGCTAAAGAATTGGCTAATAAAGCTTTGCAAAGTGCATCAAAAGAAGAATTGTTAAATTCTGATTTTGGAGGAATTACTGTTGCCGAAAAATTAATTGAGCAAACTGGTGTTATAGGTGAAAAAATTGAGCTTTCAAGTTTTGAAAAAATCAATGCTCCTTTTGTAGGATCTTATATTCATTCTGGAAATAAAATTGCTACTTTGGTTGGCTTATCTGCTAAAGTAGAAGGTGCCGATGTAGTTGCTAAAGATGTTGCTATGCAGGCAGCTGCGATGAATCCAATTGCACTTAATGAAGATGGCGTTTCTAAAGACATTATAGAAAAAGAAATTGAAATTGCAAAAGATCAATTGCGTCTAGAGGGAAAACCGGAAGCTATGTTAGATAAAATTTCTCAAGGAAAAATAAGACGTTTCTTTAAAGATAATACTTTAGTAAATCAAGACTTTATAAAAGATAATAAAGTAAGCGTTGCTAATTATGTGAAATCAATTGGTGATATTGAAGTAACCGATTTTAAACGTGTCGCTTTAGGGTAGGCCAAAAAAAAATTAGAAAAGTTTTTTTTCTAAAATATAAAACCAAACAAAACCTCGATATTTATTTATCGGGGTTTTTTTGTCTATAAAACTGTAATCCTGAGTTCGATTAATATTTCTGCAAATATAAATACTAATCCAACTCAGGTTGTAATTATTGATTGGTAATATTTATTATATTTGCACAACTTACAAACTTTCAAATGAAGTATAAAAGAATTCTTTTAAAATTAAGTGGTGAAGCATTAATGGGTGATCGCCAATATGGAATCGATCCCATTCGATTGGCAGGATATGCTAATGAAATTAAAAAAATAGTTGAAAAAGATATTGAAGTAGCCATAGTAATTGGTGGTGGCAATATCTTTAGAGGATTGGCAGGTGCAAGTAATGGCATGGATAGAGTTCAAGGTGATTATATGGGCATGCTGGCAACAATTATTAATGGTTTGGCATTACAAAGTGCCTTAGAAGAGGCCGATTTGCAAACGCGCCTACTTACTGCCATTGAAATGGAACAAATAGCCGAACCATTTATAAAGCGAAGAGCAGTTAGACATTTAGAAAAGGGCAGGGTTGTGATTTTTGGTGGTGGTACCGGAAACCCGTATTTTACAACAGATACAGCTGCAGTTCTAAGAGCTATCGAAATTCAGGCTGATGTTATTTTAAAAGGTACTCGTGTTGATGGGATTTACTCTTCAGATCCTGAAAAAAATAAGGATGCTATTAAATTTGAAAATATTACCTTTAAAGATGTTTTGAATAAAGATCTTAAGGTTATGGATATGACGGCCTTTACACTTAGTGAAGAAAATAAATTGCCAATAATTGTTTTTGACATGAATAAACAAGGTAATTTAATGAGAATCATATCGGGTGAAAAAATAGGCACCCTGGTCAATTCTTAAAATTTATTAACTATTTAAGCATGAAAGAAGAAATTAGTTTTATTATAGATAGTACAGAAGAGGCTATGCTTGGAGCGGTAAAACATCTTGAACAAGTATTAACCAATATTAGAGCCGGGAAAGCATCACCGGTAATGTTAAAAAGCGTAAAGGTAGATTATTATGGTACAAGTACTCCCTTGAGTCAGGTTGCAAATGTAAACACATTGGATGCGCATACAATTTCTGTTCAACCTTGGGAAAAATCACTGATTCAGGAAATTGAAAAAGGAATTATGAATGCTAACTTGGGTTTTAACCCAATGAATAATGGAGAAAGTGTAATAATTAATGTTCCTATTTTAACTGAAGAAAGAAGGAGAGAACTTGCTAGGCAAGCGAAATCTGAATCGGAAGATGCTAAAGTTAGCATTAGAAATGACCGTAAAGAAGCAAATAACGAACTAAAAAAACTGGATACCTCAGAAGATTTATTAAAAAATGCTGAAATTGACATCCAAGAACTAACAAATAAATATTCTGAAATTGCGGATGCACATTATGTAAAAAAAGAAAAAGAAATAATGAAGGTTTAATTTTAGTTTACTTCTCTTTTTTAAATATTATTTGAATTGTTCCTTCCATTTTCAACATTGTAAAAAAATCAATTTCATTTTTACCAAAATGAACTAATTATTTATGAACTTTTGGCAATTTGTTTCCCGATTTATTCTAAAGCAACGAATAATTATTTTGATTGTCATTGCTGTTGCCACTGTATTCTTAGGTTCGAAAATACCAAATATAAAATTTTCGCATACCGAAGCCAACCTTCTACCTAAAGATCATGAAGAAAATTTAAGGTACAACCACTTTTTAGACATTTTTGGGGATGAAGGAAATCTTATTATTTTAGCTATACAAGACAGTACTTTACTGGAAGTTACCAATTTCAATAAATGGAATGCTTTTTCAAAAAAATTAGATTCTTCAGCTCAGGTAGATTTTACTATATCTATTGGTGATATTAAAAAATTGAAAAAAGATAAGGAAAATCAACGTTTTGTAGTTGAACCCTTGTATAAAGATAAGCCCAAGACAAATGAGGAAGTACAGAAAATAAAAGAAGAGTTATTTAATAATTTACCTTTTTTTGATAATTTTTTATTCAATAAAAAAACAGGTACCATAAGAACGGCTATTTATTTAGATAAGAAAATATTGAATACCAAAATTCGGGAAGATTTTGTATTTGAGACTTTAAACCCATCTATAGAAGCCTTTGAAAAAGAAACAGGTTTAGATGTTCGCGTTTCAGGAATGCCCTATATACGTACCATGAATGCCAAAAATATTATTGATGAAATTGGTATTTTTGTAGGCCTTGCTTTATTAGTTACTTCCCTGATTTTTTGGATGTTCTTTCGTTCTTATCGAGCCACTTTTATCACCATGCTGGTTGTTAGTATTGGAGTTGTTTGGGCACTGGGTTTTATTGGATGGTTTCAGTACGAAATATCAGTTTTAATGGCTTTAATTCCTCCCTTAATAATTGTTATTGGAGTACCCAATGCTGTTTTCTTAATTAATAAATACCAACAAGAGGTAAAAAAACATGGCAATCAAGCCAAATCCCTTCAGAGGGTAATTTCAAAAATTGGCAATGCAACTTTGATGACCAATATAACTACTGCATCTGGTTTTGCTACTTTTATATTTACAAATAGCCAATTACTTAATGAGTTCGGTATCATAGCATCCATCAATATCATGGCAATTTTTGTGCTTTCTATATTTATAATCCCCATTATCTATAGTTTTATGCACAAGCCTAAAGATAAACATTTAGAGCATTTAGAAAGAAAATGGATAGAAGCTATTGTAATCTGGATGGAAAATACGGTAAGGCATCATCGAATCGGTATTTATATTTCAACTGTTGTAATCATAATTGTAAGTATTATTGGTGTCTATATGATTCGTGTTTCTGGCAGTATTATTGAAGATATGCCGAAAGGAAAACAATTTTACAAAGATATTGTGTTTTTTGAAAATGAATTTGGTGGTATCATGCCATTAGAAATTTTAATAGATACCAAAAAGAAAAAAGGTGTAATGAACTTATCAACCCTTAAAAGAATGAATAAGTTAGTTGAGGAAATTGATGAAATACCTGAATTATCAAAATCTGTTTCCATTTTAAACATGGTAAAATATTCAAAACAAGCCTTTTACAATGGTAATCCAAAATATTATCAACTGCCAACAGAACAAGAGAAAAACTTTATTTTAGCCTATACCAAAAATTCTGATAGCAATTCTGATATGTTAAATAATTTTGTTGATTCTACCGGTCAATATGCAAGAATTACGACTTTCATGAAAGACATTGGAACAGATAAGATGGAAGGTATAGAAGAAAGATTAAAAAGTAAGATCGATAATGTTTTTCCAAAAGAAAAATATAGTATTTCACTTACCGGCAAGGCTCTGGTATTTTTAAAAGGAACGAATTATTTAGTCAAAAACCTTGCTATTTCATTGTCCTTAGCCATTTTATTAATCTCCGTTTTTATGGCCTGGATGTTTAGATCCTATAAAATGATTATCATATCATTGATTCCAAATATGCTACCCTTATTAATTACAGCCGGTTTGATGGGTTATCTGGGGGTTCCAATAAAACCCTCTACAATTTTGGTATTTAGCATTGCTTTTGGTATTTCTGTTGATGACACCATTCACTTTTTGGCTAAATACAGACAGGAACTGGTTTTTCATAAATGGAATGTGCGTAAATCTGTCTATGCGGCTCTTCATGAAACAGGAGTGAGTATGTTCTACACTTCGATTGTTCTATTTTTTGGCTTTTTGGTTTTCACTGTTTCCAGCTTTGGAGGTACCAAAGCTCTAGGAGGTTTGGTTTCTGTTACCCTCCTATTTGCAATGGTTTCTAATTTATTATTATTACCTTCGCTTTTACTGTCATTAGAATCAAAAATTGCAAATAAAAAGACTTTAAAAAAGCCTACAATTTCAATTATTCCTAAAGACGAAGTTTAGTAAAATTATATATTAATATAAGTTTAACCTTGTGAAAGGAATTATTTTAGCAGGTGGAAGCGGAACCAGGTTGCATCCGTTAACTTTAGCAGTTAGTAAGCAACTAATGCCAATTTATGATAAGCCAATGATCTATTATCCATTGTCGGTTCTCATGCTGGCAGGGATTAAAGATATTTTGATTATTTCTACTCCTCATGATTTACCTATGTTTGAAAGGTTATTAGGTAATGGAAAAAAACTAGGTTGTAATTTTCAATATGCCGTACAGGAAATACCTAATGGTTTGGCACAAGCTTTTGTAATTGGTGAAGATTTTATAGGAGACGATAACGTTGCCCTGATCTTAGGAGATAATATTTTTTATGGTTCTGATCTCGAACGACGTTTAAAAAGAGCCATTAACCCTGATGGTGGATTTGTATTTGCCTATCATGTGAAAGATCCCGAAAGATACGGAGTTGTTGAATTTGATGATAATTTTAAAGCTTTATCTATTGAAGAAAAGCCAAAATACCCAAAATCTAATTTCGCAGTACCAGGAATATATTTTTATAATAATTCGGTGGTAGAAATTGCAAAGAATATAAAACCATCACCTCGAGGTGAATATGAAATAACTGATGTAAATAACCATTATTTAAAACAAGAAAAGTTACATGTTGGTGTTTTTGGACGAGGGACTGCCTGGTTAGATACGGGTACATTTTCTTCTTTAATCCAGGCCCAACAGTTTGTGCAAGTAATTGAAGAAAGGCAAGGTTTAAAAATTGGTTGTATCGAAGAAGTTGCATATCGAAAAGGGTTTATTAATTCCGATCAATTAAAAGAAGTTGCATATCCATTATTAAAAAGTGGTTATGGTGAATATTTAATGGGCTTAATAAAAATTTCTTAAAACTAGCAAACTCCGAAGCAGAGCTATAAGGGTATTTCTCTGATTTCCATTTTGATCTGAATGTTAAAAATCGAAATTAATTTGTTAAATTTCCTTTCGGAGATAACATTTCAACGAAAAGCTCAAGGCAAAGCCCAGAAGAATACTTTTTAATTAAAATAATTCTCTTCTGTCAATTATTCTATAAGCAGGCATTTCTTATCTTTGCATCTTAAATTTTTTTAGATGAAACGACAAAACGTTGCTGAATTATTACAATCAAAAGATTATTTACAGGAAATAACCATAAATGGATGGGTAAGAACCTTTAGAAGTAATAGGTTTATTGCTTTAAATGATGGTTCTTGTCTTAAAAATATTCAATGCGTAATTGATTTTGAAAATACACCCGAAAATTTGTTGAAAAGAATAAATACAGGTGCAGCGATTAAAATTACAGGAATTTTATTGGAAAGCATGGGAAAAGGTCAATCTGTTGAAATTCAGGTTTCTAATATTGAAATATTAGGTGATTCAAATCCTGAGGAATACCCTATTCAACCTAAAAAGCACAGTTTAGAATTCTTGAGAGAAAATGCACATTTAAGAGGTAGAACAAATACTTTTGCCGCAATAATGAGGGTTAGATCTGCTTTGTCTTTTGCTGTTCATCAATATTTTGTTTCAAATGGTTTTTATAATTTACACACTCCTATCATTACTGGTTCCGATGCAGAAGGAGCCGGTGAAATGTTTAGAGTATCTACCCTGGATCAGAAAAATCCGCCTTTAAATGAAAACGGTGAGATCGATTATAGAGAAGATTTTTTTGGAAAAGAAACAAATCTTACCGTTTCCGGGCAATTAGAAGCAGAAACTTATGCGATGGCCTTGGGTAAAGTTTATACATTCGGACCAACATTTAGGGCAGAGAACTCGAATACTTCGAGGCATTTGGCAGAATTTTGGATGATCGAACCCGAGGTTGCATTTTATGATCTAAATGACAATATGGATCTAAGCGAAGACTTTATAAAAAATGTATTAAATTATGTTTTAAAAAATTGTGTAGAAGACCTTCAATTCTTAGAACAACGACTGATTGATGAAGACAAGACCAAGCCTGCAAATTTAAGAAGTGAAATGGCTCTTCTTGATAAATTGCATTTTGTTATTGATAATAACTTTAAAAGAGTTAGTTATACAGAAGCTATAGAAATATTAAGAAACAGCAAGCCAAATAAAAAGAAAAAGTTCAAATTCCCTATTCATGAATGGGGTACAGATTTACAAAGTGAACACGAGCGATTTCTGGTAGAAAAACATTTTAAATGCCCTGTGATCTTATATGATTATCCGGCAAATATAAAAGCGTTTTATATGCGTTTGAATGACGATGGTAAAACCGTTCGGGCGATGGACGTTTTATTTCCCGGAATAGGTGAAATTGTGGGTGGAAGCCAAAGAGAGGAGCGTTTTGATGTTTTAAAAGATAAGATTAAAGCCTTAGGAATTGATGAAAAAGAATTGTGGTGGTACCTAGATACTCGTAAATTTGGAACCGCGGTACATTCAGGATTCGGCTTGGGGTTTGAAAGATTGGTTCAATTTACAACAGGAATGGGAAATATAAGAGATGTGATCCCCTTTCCCAGAGCACCTCAAAGTGCTGATTTTTAATTAAATTTTTAATTATTTTAACTTTTAAAGTATAACGATTTTTATAGTTTTATCTTTAGAGAATTAACTTATGCTTAGACAAAGTTTACAACAAAAATTATTGCAAAAATTATCTCCTCAACAAATTCAGTTGATGAAGTTAATACAATTACCTACACAAGCTTTTGAGCAAAAGTTATCTCAGGAAATTGAGGAAAATCCCGCCTTGGAAAGTGGTAAAGATAAAGTTGATGAATTTCAAGACAATGAGCAGGAAGAATATGATGATACCGGGAATGAAACCATAGAAACAGATATAAATATTGATGATTACCTGAGTGACGATGAGATTCCTAGTTACAAGTTGCAAGCAAATAATTATAGTGCCGATGATGAAGACAACAGAATTCCTTATTCTGGTGGAATAACATTCAATCAACATTTGATCAAGCAACTAAATACCTATAGATTCAGTGAAAATGAAGAACAAATAGCTGAATTTTTAGTTGGGTGTATCGATGATAGTGGATATATGAGGCGATCTTTAGACGATGTAGTTGATGACCTGGCATTTTCTGAAAATATTATTACCAGTGTTGAAGAAGTGGAAAAAGTTCTTAAAATTGTTCATCAGCTCGATCCTGCCGGTGTAGGAGCAAGAACATTAAAAGAGTGTTTGTTATTGCAATTAAACAGGAAAAAACCAACTCCTCAAGTCGAATTGGCAATAAAAATTCTTGAATATTCTTTTGATCCTTTTGTAAAAAAACATTACAAAAAATTAATCCTAAAATTTAATATCAGCAATGAAGAATTGAAAGGTGCTATTCAGGAAATTGAAAAGCTAAACCCAAAACCCGGTGGTTCTATTTCTGGTAATTTGGGAATAATTGAACATATTGTCCCCGATTTTACCATAAGAATTAACGAAGGGGTATTGGAATTAAGTCTAAATGCAAGAAATGCCCCCGACCTTCATATTTCAAGAGAATATGACAATATGCTCAAGGGATATGCAGAGTCAAAAGACAAATCAAAATCACAAAAAGATGCAGTAATGTTTATCAAGCAAAAGTTAGATGCTGCAAAATGGTTTATCGATGCTATAAAACAAAGACAACAAACACTCATGGTCACGATGAATGCTATCATGCATTATCAAAAAGAATACTTGCTAACCGGTGATGAGCGAAAATTAAAACCCATGATCTTAAAAAATATTGCTGATGAAATTAATATGGATGTATCTACCGTTTCACGTGTTGCAAACAGCAAGTATGTCGATACACCCTATGGTACAAAATTGATAAAGGAATTTTTCTCTGAATCAATGAAGAATGACCAAGGAGAAGATATTTCAACCCGTGAAATAAAAATGATCTTACAAACAGTAATCGAAAATGAGGATAAGAAAAAACCTTTAACAGATGAAAAATTGTCGTCTTTGCTAAAAGAAAAAGGATATTTATTAGCAAGGAGAACCGTGGCCAAATATCGAGAGCAATTAGATATACCAGTTGCTAGGTTGAGAAAGAAAATATTATAGTAGTCTATTTTATTTTCTTAATTTAATTTTTCGAGAACAAATCCAATAATATGAAGTTCTATAAGTTTATTTCTTTTATTTTTCACCCATTGTTGTTTTCATTTATTGGTACATTTCTTTTCCTTTTTTTAAGTCCGAAACATTTTATAAAACAACAAGAATATATCATTCTCACAGTTATTTTTGTGAGTACATATATATTACCCATTTTATTTTTAATGTTACTTAAAAAATTGGATTTTATTCGTGATTATCATTTAAGAACTATTGAAGAAAGAAAATTTCCCATATTGTTTTTTACAGTCTTGTCATTTTTAATTGGCAGAATGCTACTCAATATCCAAATCGTAAATCTCTTGGCTTTTTCCTTTTTCGGAGTTACAATTGCCTTATTTACAACCTATTTAGTTTTCTATTTTAACATAAAATCAAGTTTGCACACGCTGGGAATAGGTGGATTGATAGGATTTGTAATTGCTATGAGTTTAGAATACCAATTAAACTTTAATTTGATTATTTCCATTCTCTTTATATTGGCGGGAATAATAGCTTTGTCAAGAATAAAATTAAATGCACATCAAAACAGGGAAGTTTATATTGGATTTTTAATTGGGCTTGTAGCCCAATTAGCAAGTTTTTCTTTTTATTATAATATGTAAAATATTAATCCTAATCGTAAATCCTTGATTTCAAAAATATTTAAATTGTTTTTTGAGTTCGTAAACAGTTCATTCAATCCGTAATATACGTGAAAATTCCATTTATTATATCCTGTTGAAAGAGTTAATCCGTATAGAAACTTATTGTAATCAATTATATCTTTTACATCAAAATCATTACTTTGCCTCAGGTTATCTCTTGTTGCGAAAACGTAAGCCATTTTAAAGCCTGGATAAATTCTCCAAAAATTATATTTTTGGGCTGTAGAAGTTCTAATTCGGAACTCAATTGGCATTTCAACTGTATTGAGAATTAACTTATTACTTCTCAGTTCAGAGGTATCTTGATTCTCCGGAGTCTCATTTTCTTCCTTAACATTAAAAAAATAGTTATTCAAACCATAACCTAAACCAACTCCGAATGCGACATTTCTTCTTTTATTAACAGGTATGTCCCTAATATATCCCAAACCAAATCCAAATGAAAACCCCGTTTGTGAAATTTGATCGGGTAAATCCAACAATTTGATATAGGTTAAATTAATATAAAATTGATCTTCTAAATACTTATTATCAACAAAAGTGCTATCGTTTTGAGCTATTAATAATGATGAAAAAAGAAGAAATAAAATGGTTGTTTTTCGCATTATAGATTATTAAAAAACCAAAGGTAACTTTTTTAATGAAGATTTCCCAAAGGGAAATTCAATTGATTATTGCACAAAAAAACTCCCATTGAATTGGGAGTTTTTTTTATTTACTAGGATTAAAAATTATCTATTCTTTATTTTTTTTAAGCAATTTATCTAGTTCTTCACCTTTTAAGGTTTTGGTCTCTGTTTTCTCTTCTCCATTTTCTATCGTTTTCGTAGTAACTGTAGCTGTTTTTTCACCGTTTTCATCTATTTTAACAATAATTTCTTTTTCTATGTTTTTTGAAGAAGTACCATCTTCGTGCAATTCGATTGTCATCATTTCCATATTATGTGCATCCAATTTATTTGAATCCAATGCAATACTTGGTGCTATTACTAAGGCTACAACCGACATTAATTTTAATAATATATTAAGAGATGGTCCAGAAGTATCTTTAAACGGATCTCCAACAGTATCACCAACAACTGCTGCTTTGTGCACATCAGTTCCTTTGAGACCTTTTTCTTCTATCATTTTTTTTGCATTATCCCATGCACCACCGGCGTTCGATTGAAATATTGCCATTAAAACTCCTGATGATGTAACACCGGCCAATAATCCTCCAAGCATTTCAGCTCCACCTACAAAACCAACCAAAACCGGAACAATTAGAGCTAATAAACCCGGTAAAACCATTTCTTTAATTGATGCTTCAGTTGATATTTCAACACATTTATCATATTCTGCATAACCATCTGCTGCATCGAATATTTTTCTATCTTCCTCATTTGCTTTTGACATATCGGAATCGTATTTTCTCATAATTTCCAAAGCTGCACGTAGTTGAGGTATATCTCTAAATTGTCTACGAACCTCTTCGATCATAGCCATTGCTGCACGTCCAACAGCATTCATGGATAAAGCTGAGAAAACAAATGGTAACATGGCTCCAACTAATAACCCGGCCATAATACCCGCTTTAGATACATCGATTGACTGAACATTAGCTGTTTTCATAAATGCAGCAAATAACGCCAATGCCGTTAAAGCGGCAGAAGCAATTGCAAATCCTTTACCAATTGCAGCTGTAGTGTTTCCAACTGCATCTAATTTATCTGTACGTTGACGAACCTCTTTTGGTAATTCGGCCATTTCTGCAATACCACCAGCATTATCTGAAATTGGTCCATAAGCATCAACAGCCAATTGAATACCTGTATTTGCAAGCATTCCTACAGCGGCTATTGCTATTCCGTAAAGTCCGGCAAAGTGATGTGAAACAATAATAGCAGCTGCTATTAATAAAATTGGAATTGCTGTTGACATCATTCCAACACCCAAACCAGCAATAATGTTTGTTGCAGATCCTGTTTCAGACTGTTTAACAATAGATAAAACGGGTTTTGACCCTGTACCTGTATAATACTCTGTTACTTTTCCAACCAAAAATCCTGCAATCAAACCTGCAAGAGTAGCAAAAAATACTCCAATTGCACCGAAAGGTAATCCTTCAACTTCTTCCGGTATCATAGCAGTTATAATAAAATAAGAGGCTATTATCATTAATATACCTGACCCAAATTCTCCTAAGTTCAATGCTTTATGTGGACTTCCTCCATCTTTTACTTTTACAAAAAACGTTCCGATGATTGACATAATTATTCCTACAGCAGCTAATACTAATGGTAAATAAACTGCTCCCAAGCCTTCAAAATCGGGTGTTAAAATAAATGCTCCTAAAACCATTGTACCTATAATAGACCCAACATATGATTCAAATAAATCGGCTCCCATACCGGCAACATCTCCAACATTATCACCTACATTATCTGCAATTGTTGCAGGGTTTAAAGGGTGATCTTCCGGAATTCCAGCTTCCACTTTACCTACTAGATCGGCTCCTACATCTGCTGCTTTGGTATAAATACCCCCACCAACTCTGGCGAATAAAGCAATAGATGAAGCTCCTAATGAAAATCCTGAAAGTACATTTAACACCATGGTTAAATTTTCTGCACCTGGCCAAATATTTTGATATAACATAAATAAGCTACTCAAACCTAGAACACCTAAACCAACAACTCCCAATCCCATTACAGCACCTCCGGCAAAAGCAACTTCCAAAGCACGCCCCAAAGAAGTTCTTGCTGCATTAGTGGTTCTAACATTTGCTTTTGTTGCTACTTTCATTCCAATAAATCCGGCTAAGGCAGAACAAATTGCCCCTATAACAAATGAAAGGGCTACCATACCATGAGAACCTTCTTCATAAGTGCCTTTAAAATACAATAAGATCGCAACAGCAACTACAAAAATTGCCAGTACTTTATATTCTGCTTTCAAAAATGACATTGCTCCATCTGCAATGTGTTTTGCTATATTTGCCATTTTTTCACTTCCAACTTCCTGCTTGGTAACCCATTTATTTTTGATAAAAACAAAAACCAAAGCTAAAATTCCAAATAATGGTAAATAATTTACGATAAACTCCATATTATTTATTGATTAATTTATATTTAAAACGTGTGCAAAAGTAGTAAAACTACCCATATAAAAAAAAAAGACTCAACATTTCTGCTAAGTCCTAGTACCTTGGGAGGGAAAGGGCATGAATACCAAAACTCATCAATACGCTATAAAATATATGATTATCAATATGTTATGTTAATAAATTGATTCCAAAATTGCTTATATTTTCTCTTTTTTTACCTATTTTCGTCACTAAACCGTCACTTTATTATGTCTGTAAAATTAAGAAATAGAAAATTAAAATCAGGTGGGAATAGTTACTATCTGGATATACATCACAATGGTGTAAGATGGAGAGAATTTCTTAAAATTAAAATCTACCCAAAAGATACTGAAAAAAATGAAAAGAAAAGAATAATTGAAAGAATTCGAGTAACTAGAGAATTAGAACTCCTATCTGATGAAATAGGATTTATTCCAAAACATATAAAAAAGCTTAATTTCTTTCTTTTTGCAGATGATTATGTGAAAACATATCGCAATCGAGATATCAAAATTATTGACAGCTCTTTAAAAAAATTCAAGAAATTTATTAATAACTCAAAACTCAGTATTTCTCAAATTAGCCCAAGTGTAATGGAAAACTATAAAAAATATCTAATTCATGATGCTGGTCTTTCAGGAGAAACACCTCACAATTATTTTACTCGGTTTAAAAAAATCCTAAAATCAGCGAAAATTAAGGGATATATTAAGGAAATGCCTACCGAGGATATTAGGTTTTCAAATCCCAATAAAGATGATACTATAAAAAAACAAGTTTTAAATATTGATGAGCTTCAAAAACTCGCTGGATCATTTTGCGGAAATGAAAATGTGAAGAGAGCATTTCTTTTTGCATGTTATACCTCATTAGGTCTCGCCGAAATCAGGGAATTAAAATGGGCTAATATTAGGAATAATCGTCTTGTAATAAATCGTAAAAAAACAGGAGAACTAATTAATAACAGACTTAATCCAACAACTTCAAACATTTTAGGGAAAAGAGGAAATAATGATGATTTCATTTTTGATATTCAGTCTATTAGTGATACTGCAATAAATAAGAATATTCAAAATTGGACCAATAGGGCAAAAATTAATAAGCATATAACATTTTATTGTGCCAGGCACACCTTTGCATGTTTGCTATTGATTAATGGAGCTAATTTAAAGACTGTCGCCGATGCTATGGGTCATAGCTCTACAAAAAGTACTTTAAAATACCTTAATTATATACAGAAACTTCAAGATGAGGCTATTGATAATCTTCCGTCCATCAATTTAAAAAATAATTTAATGGAAATTGTTTAAATTTTTTAACATATAATCTTCTAAATTCTTTTTAGTGAATACTCTAACTAAATATTTCTTTTTTAGAATTATATAATCAATTATTTCCCAAAAGAGAAACGAAAAAACTCTAAAAAAAGAAAAGAGAAAGCAATTTCCTCAAGCACGATAGTGCTTAACTTTGTCTTATCTTTTCTTTTTGAAAATGAATAATTTTATCTATCGAAAAAATTAATCTTCGTTTTTAGTAGATTATTTATTTAAACTTTCCAGCTAAAGCATTTTTTGTTTTGTCATAAAACCTTTAATAGCCACCTATCCAATAAATAGTTCCAACATATTGTAATTGATTGTTATATAAAAGAATAGAAGTAGATCTATGATTTATTTCTTGTAAACAACAATTAATCACATACAAATATTATTTGACATAAAATTGTGGTTTAAACCACAATTATTTTTGTGGTCTGAGCCACAATAAAAATTAAAATAGCCTCTATAAATTGGTTGCCAGAATTTGATTTACATATTCTATTCCATTAGGAGAATAAT
>VAPK010136538.1_pt1 | contig 16213 bp, 16 predicted proteins | sample 3395031 | NCBI WGS metagenome assembly VAPK01 (sample SAMN08290443, study PRJNA428436) | hydrothermal vent metagenome | isolation source: Deep-sea hydrothermal vent chimney 1 | place: Pacific Ocean: Juan De Fuca Ridge
AAAGCTAAAAATGATTCTGGAGCGGATTGAGGCTGAAATCACGCTGGGTAGTTTTGATTACGCTAAATATTTTCCCAATAGCGCAATGGTAGGAAAGTTTTCATTCTCAGCGCGAGGGATCGCGTCTACAGATAACACGCCCCTATTCAAAGATTTTGTTGAAACTTGGCTCGGTGAAATGCATATCCAATGGCGGGATTCTCACTATGACACGATGTGTCATACGTTTAAGAAACACCTGAATCCTTTCTTTGGTGATAAAAACATTAGCTATATCACCAAAGTAGATGTCCTGAACTTTCGCTCGTCACTGGCCAACGTACCTGGCCGGAATAATGGATGCCTGTCTGCGACACGGATTAATCACATCCTGACACCGTTGCATATGCTCCTTAATGAAGCTGCTGACCGCTATGATTTCATCACCCCTTACAGAGGGATTAAATCATTAAAGGTTCCGAAAACTGATGTTCAACCCTTTACGCTGGATGAAGTCAAATTCATTCTGGCCACTGTGCGCAGCGATTTTAAAGATTACTACTACCTGCATTTTTTACCGACATGCGCTCATCAAAAACTCATGGCCTTCAGTGGAAATATGTGGACTTCGAACGTCAGCAGATATTAATCCGTCACGCGTGGGTTAAGGGGAAACTAGTAGAGATTAAAAACGATAGTTCTGTGCGTGAGATTGATATGTCAAAGCCTGTGTATGAGGCAACCCCGCATGCCATAACGGCGTAAGCGATCATTCTAGACCGTTTGCACATTGATTGAAATCGCACCACACCTGTGCTAATTCCACACCCCTTAAGCACCTTCGGGGTAACGCCTTGCAGGATATACCTACAAAACTTTCAGTCATATCCTACAGACATGCCGGGTATATTTTTATAAGGTAGTAAGCACAGGGATGTGGGAAGTTTGACAGGGATGTCTCCATTACTGGGAAACCGCCGGATAATCCCGGCGGTTTTTTTATGGTTCCTGCCCGTCAACATCCCGCTCGTTATTGACATGTTCCATTGTTTAGATCTGAGCGAAGCGGATTGTCAGCAAAGGTTTCTTTCCAAACTCGGGGGGTCAGTTCAATCACCCTGCTGGCGGGGTGTTGACTGACACGCTGCAGTACATCCACCAGATAGGCGTAAGGATCAACACCCTGTAGTTTACAGGTGACAAGTAAACTTTGAATGATGCCACTGTGTTGCAGGCGTTGATGTTGCCGGTACAGCGGTAGAGGGTATAAAAATTTGGCTCTGCATTAGTGTCAGTAAGACTGACACTAATCCACCAACATGCCAACCAGGAAACTGACATCCGCAACGCTCTTTTCCAGTACGTTTTCGGGCATCAACGCCGTGTGCAGGGTTTGTGTTTCACGGCGTTTAACGACCTTGTGCACATACTTGAGAATGACATAGCTGCCGGGGCGCTGAGCCAGTCGGTAACTCACCTTTTCGCCAATCTGCGCTAACGCATCGTCCGGGAGAGCGTCGACTTCAGGATTAGGCAGGTTAATGATTTGGACAGGGACGCTATCATCAAAACGCAACCCAGTATCACTAACGGTATTGGCATCGCGCTGCTTCTTGCGGCGCTGATAGGTTATCTGCTCAGTGGGAACCGCATCAATCGAGGTAGGGAGGATACCTAAACCGGCAAGCATGGTGTGAGGTGTCGATATCAATACGTTTTTCAGACTTTGTACCAAACAGTTGGCGTTTGAACCACTCAAGTTGATGTTTGAGTTGTACTACCTGCTCATGCAGCATCGCCCAAACTGATCTTCATCGGCATCATCCCACTCAAGAAATTCAAGAATTGTTTCACGCGCATTTTGATCTGTATTATTATCATTGAGGTATTTTTCAAATATCTCAACAACACGGTCGAACGTTAGTGTAGACACCATAGCTGCATATCAAATGGCCTGTAGCTCCATATGCCCGCCATCCTCTATGCGCTTCAATTCAATAACGACAATATTGGCTGCTTTATCTATACCCAATAAATCAATGCGACGACACTTTCTTCCCATTCACCAAATTCCTCTGCAATAACCAAAATATCAGATGATATTATATCTATCTGCTTCTTGAGTAAGCTCAGTGTCCTCTTGGCAACTGCTCCTACGTTGCTCTAACTCCTGCGCCCATGCAGTCGTGTGGTTCAAGATATTTTCTTTTTTATAAAATGTATAAATCATTGATCTTTACGCTAATTTTGTGGGGATAACTCAGCTACTAAATATATAGCTGTCGTATTGTTGGTAATAAAATTTAATATTTTGGCATAAATGTTGCATTTATCCTCTCTGAAACTTTGTTTCGTCACAATGGCGGATAACTTTATAAAAGAGGTAGAAGAAAATGGATATTAAATCATTCGCGATAGCGGCAACCACCTTAGTGTTATCAACAGGTGTCAATGCAGCCACAGTCACCTATGGCTATTTGACATCAGATGATACAACCAATTACATCTTAGACACGAATACGGGTCGCCAATACCTTCGATTCAACGAGAATCGATTGACTTACGCGGACACCCTGATAGCAGTCGGCGCAGGCGGTACTTATGAAGGTTGGAGTATGGCTACATCTACTATCGCGGATGATTTCTACAGTGCGATTCTAGGAACTGCGACAACACCCTGTACGGGGGCAACATCTCAATATACAACGTGTGGATACGTCACCGGCTGGGTGGATAATGTCTTCGGAACGTCATCAAGAACATGGAGGGATCAATTTTTTTACTTATCCACCTTTGCTACGCCCGGTGTTTTTGCACGTGACGTTGGACTCTTCAATATCGAGGACACCGGACAGCTCCGTGATACCGATGATGCCATGAGTTTTTTCGACGCTGATGTGAATGTAACGACGACGGCAGATTTTGTAGTGGGGTATATGTTGTACCGTGATGTCGCTGCGGTTCCCGTCCCTTCAGCAGTATGGCTCTTCGGTGCCGGCTTGTTAGGGTTGTTCGGGGTGGCAAGAAGGAAAATACGCTCGTAGAATAAATACAATATGATTGTTATAAACCCCGCCCAGTTGCGGGGTTTATATTGGTTCGAAGAGCAAGGGAGCAAGTAGGGGGGGCAGGGGGTCAAATCTTGACTTAACACATTATAATCTCTAGCAATCTTTGATTGCCATCAACCGATCTAATCTTCATATTGTCTGTGATACAGTTGAATAATAGTCGTACATAATCACCTGGCTCTATATCGCTTTAACTCTGCTAACAACCAATCCATTGTTTTAATTATTTTATTATCTGTGCAGCGAACGATATAGTATTTTCCACTCATCGTGCTTTTCGTGGCCGAAAGCTTAATAAAATCTTCCGTGCTTTTAATATCATCTCTGAAATAATTATATTTATTTTTAATGTGTTCAAGGGCTTTTTCAGCGTTATAGTCACGGCCATTCCTATTGATGGTACAATGACTGTGTTTAACGAAATCAAGTAAATGTTCAACTTCGTTAATTTGCTCTGCTGGTACGTCAGCTAATGCAATTTTAGAAAACACTATTAACAGAATAACCATATATTTTTTCATTTAGTTTAAGTATCCCTTTAACCTAAATTAGACAGTCCAGAAATATGTTCGCAACAAAGATAACAAGACTCAATAAAACCAAACCGATACCCTAGAAGAACATCAACCGTATAAGCGCAGAGCTATAGATGCCAACAATCAATACCATTAATCCCTACCGAAGAAAACCGTGCAGCTCATCACTTCTCTGACAAATTTTCGCACTAAAATAATTTTCTAATTGTGTAGTTAAGATTATTATTATTCAAGCTGGCTCCTAGCCTGGGCTGTGATTTCAGGTTCATCCTTAAGTCGGTGCTTGTTGCATCAAACCCAAGAAAAATACCAATCGCGTTATCATAAATAGGCATGCTTATCTGAAATGCGGCATGATAAAAAGGATTTTTGGTTTTATTAAATAGCGCGCAGGATTTTAGCGTTTCCGAGCTGATAAAATTCATTACCAACATTCCATTTTTATTAAGGTTATCAGTAATAAGCTTTAACCAGCCAGAATTGGCAGCCACTGCGCGCACTGGTTCACCCTCTTCTTCTGAAAATAAATCATCAATTATCAGGTCAAACGGTGGGCCACTATATTCCTTAAGCCAGGTAACAGCATCGGCCTCGATTAATTCGGCTTCGGAATTCCCAACACCAAAATATTTTTTAGCGACATACAGATGTATTGGGTTAAGCTCGACACCGATGATACTATCAGGTGAGGTAAACCGATTTAACTGACGGATCACAGCCCCACCCCCTACACCCATTACCAATACCCGCTTGATCTCTTCCAGCGGTTTAAAAAAAGCAGGAATCATGAGTAAATCCCAAATCCCACCAGTGACTACGCGTGCAGGGTTATACTGCGTATGAAATACACCATTGGTATAAAGCCTGCGACTTCTCCCGGCCGCCCTGACTTCATATATTGAACCTTCATGCTTTTTTCGCCAGATTACGGCCATAAACTGCCCCTGCTTTGGCGGCAGACTCTGCGGCCAATTAAAAGCCGGTATTATCTCATTAATACCGGCTTTTATTCTACCCTATCTAAATCAAAACCATCCCTCATCCCAATGGAAAGAAGGGCTTAACAGAACGGCAGTAAAATATTATTTTTCATTTTTTTCATCTGCATCGGGATCAACCGCATCCAGCTCTATTTCAAGATCACCGACTTCTTCAGTCGCGTCGTCCTCATTAACATCCGCACCTTTTTCCATAACCTGTTTTAATTTAAACATTTCATTTTTCATACGCTGTTCACCGTCTTTTTTACCACCTTCATACATGGAGGCATATTCTGACATCATTGATTCCATTGTCTGCATCGCGGCGTCCAGATCTTTCTTTAACTTGGCATTGGCTGCACGCAAGTCAGTATTTTCCTCACGCATGAGTGTCACTTTTGAACTCTTTGTTTTCCCTTCCTGGTTATCATTTTTCTCATCACCTTGATCCTGCCCGGCATGAATGGCTTTATAAGATCCAATCAAATCATTAAGATGCCCATCAAATTTGGTTATCGCTTCCCGATCTTTTTTCAGGAAGGTCTTCAGCAAATTACCATATACTGTTTTTTCAAAACCGAGCAGCATCTCTATTTTTTCTTCCGCCTTTTCATCTTCATAACCATATTTTTCTTTCAACATTGTTAATAAACTCTCCCGCTTTTTGGGTTCTGAATTTTTAATTTTATCCACCAGAACCATTGCCAGAGCCTTATCTCTCATCTTTCTTTTTTTTGCTACAACTAAAACCGTCCCAAGTATCAAAATAAGCAATATACCTATCTCACTTATCAATAGAAAAATACTTGAGTAATAGTCATTCATAATGCCACATCTTTATCATCTTCATCATCTTTTGCGGCTTTCTTTTTCTTCCACATCTGAAATACAAGCACCCCTATTATTCCAACAACAAGGTTAACAATCATTGTGATCCAGCCAATTAAAATCCAGTTTGTTTCTTCAGAATCCCCAGACACCTCCTCAACCACATCATGCGCCACCTTATTCTCATGCGAACCCGCTTCTTTTTTATGCTCTTCATTATCATACTCACCTGGAGTCTGTGGTTGATGGTGATTAGGTTTAGAGGTGGATACAACTAGTTTCTTTTTAATTTCTGAATGAACCTGTTCGCCTGTGTGCCGTTTTGCCCGCACCTTGATAAGGACAAATTTACCCGCCTTGTCTTCTTTAATTTCACTTACCCACAGCCCGCCAGGCTCCTGATTGATATCCAGTTTATCACCCGCCTCAAGAGTTAATTCTATCTCTACACTTTCCGGGTCTAATATTTCCAAATGAGGAATAATTGAAAGATAAAAATTTTCAGCCGTTTCATCTTCACTCAACTTAACATCCATGATACTGAGAAAATTATCCAGGGTATAATGAAACTCACGTTCAAAGGTTGCCCCCTTCGCCCGTATAATCAACGACTGCTCTCCTGCTGATAATTTCCCTATTATGTCTGCACTATAGTGACCATCATTTTTATGCCTGTCGGCTCCTTTTCCCGAATCGATCATTGGATACCGCTGTTCACCGTTAACTTCAACTTCAAAAGTCACCAGATTCAAAAATGATTTTCGGCTTATGTGCTTTCCCTTGTCTAATAGTTCAGCTTCCACTCTAAATTCATCACCGGCAAGAATACTGGGAGGTAACTCACTGGTATTTAGTTTCAAATTGGTTACGATCATGACCCTGTTGTCGGGATCAATCGAGCCCTTCACAACCCACTCCCCGGCTGCCGGTTTTTTAACGGTAATTAATTCATACGACTGTTCCTGGTTCCAGTTAAAATTATGCGGATGTTTATGATAATCTATGGTTTTTCCCTGCGGGGTTGTTAAGGCAACCTGTTCTGATTCCTTTCTAAACACCAGCACAGTCATATCCTGCACACTGGTATCAACTTTAAAGCGATTCCCTTTAATGGGTAGACTGTCTGCTGGCGTTGTTTTTTCAAATAATTTCAAAAAGGCTCGTTCAAGGGAATTGGCATTGTCAACTTGTACATAACTTCCCCCTGTCGCCCCGCTGATCTGTTTTAGCAAGGCCTTATCAGCGCCATCCGATAAAGCAATAGAGTGAATCCGCACTCCTGCTTTTTTAAACGCGGGAATGATCTCATTCAGAATTCGTTGACGTGAAGCTTCATTTTTCTTTGCCTCACGGGAAATATCGACCATGCCATCGGTAAGCAAAATAAGATTACGGCGTGTATTTGCATCGGCATGATTCCAGCCAAAGGATGCCTTCTTCAACGCATCCTCAATATTAGTGAATAACCCACGAGAGTGAATTTTTTCTGATTCTAAGCGTGCCAGTTTTTTCCAGCGGCTGTCTACGCGACCATGCTTAACCTGCATATTTACATACTGTGCAAATGTCCAGATCCCTGATTCTGAACCTTCCGGCAATAGACCCACCAGTAAACGAAGCGCCGGTGCGCGCAGTTTATGAGGATCATTTTTCTTCATGCTCCCGGAAACATCAATCAATACTCTGAGATCATTTTTTTTGCCAAGCTGATTTTCAGAATGTGCCGGCACCAGCACAAACAGAAGCAGCATCAAAATGATGACTGCAGGCTGAGCCACTTTCATACTCTACTGACCGGTTCAAAGGAGTCTGTGTGTCGCTGATGTACCAAGATCTTATCCTCTAGAAAAATACATTTTAAAAAAATATATAAAAAGCAAATACTTGCCGCCTTGCTTCCATATCGGCCATTAACTTAAAAGTATTAGCAGCCCCGTATTTTTCACAAAGAATGCAGACTCACCCACCGATTCAGATCTGCCCCTGAACCCGCATTCATGTTATTCTCATGAAATATATTTACCTAGATTCAATTCATTCCCCACATCTTCTCAAATACTGACAAAATAAAGACTAAATGCAGTTCGAAATACCTGAAAATGATAAAAAATCAGCTCGCCATCCCCACGAGTTGTTTTTAGTGAACCTGATTACCAACCATATTCTACTCTTTGTGGGTCTACTCGGAATGGCGGGCAACTACCCGATTCTGATGTTAATCACACCCACAATATCGCTTTGTATGCTGCTTTATATTCTTTATCGCGCTCGTTTGTCACTGAGCCAGGATACCTGGTTCGTGATGTGTCACTGGCAAATTGGTGCACGTCGCAGCCACCTGTTTATCACTATGCTAATAATATTGGGACTGGTCATTGCTGCGGTATATTTCGTTTCTGGGGGTGAACTAAAACCACAACATTACGCCTTTGCCGGTGTCGGTGCCTTGCCAACCATGTTCACTATTCTGGCTTTAATTGTGATGGAATCGGATGCTATGCATCAGGCAAAACTGGGACGGCTGCCGGATAGTATTGTCCAGCAGTTCCCAAATGCAGATGCTATTCGGGTCAATTGCGAGTGAAACAAGGACAAGTTTTTCTTGGTATTCTCGGCTTCAGCTTATTAGCACTGGCAGTGGCCGTTTACTTTCCCGCACAAAAGTCAGATGTCCCTACTTTGACTCAAAGCCTGCCCTGGCAAATTGAAGTAACAGACGATGGCAGTATTCGTGTCTTTGATCTAGTACTGGAGCAAAGCACAATAAATGATGCTATTCATCGCTTTCAGGAAAGTGCTGAGGTCAGCCTATTTGTATCACCCGAAAACACACAGGTCATAGAAGTCTATTTTAACAGCACCCGCCTAGCCGGACTCCGAGCTAAACTCGTACTTGCAGTATCAATAGATAAAATCCAACTGGCTGCAATCTATGATCGCGGCACGCGTATCAGTACATTAGGTGATGGCAGCCGTAAAGTGACATTGCATCCGGATGATCTTCTTCGTGTTAAACAATCTAAAATTGCCAGTATAACTTACCTGCCCAAAACCAGGCTGGACACAGAATTATTGCAGGCGCGTTTTGGTGAACCTGGCCGACGAATTCGAGAAACTAAAACTACAACCCTGCACTGGCTGTACCCTGATTTGGGTTTAGATATTGCGCAGGATAAAGACGGGCGCACGGTATTTCAGTATTTACCACCCATAAAATTTGAACAAGTAATGCAACCGCTATTAGAACAGGGAAAAGAGGAATTCTAAGACTTTATTTTAAACCGCATAACGATCTCAAACCAAAAGACTACTGACAAGATCAATCACTTCTGTTTCTCTAATTTTTTATCAGTTATGTCACTGACAAATCCAAATCATATCACGCGGCCATCTGCTTCTCGCTCCGACACAGAATTGGTATTAATCCTCGTCGGCATCCGGCCAATTTCGTCTTTCATTCTGTTTCTTTTTTTCTTTCTGATTTTCAGGTAACAGGGGATCATCATCATCCATGAGTATACGATTGGCATCGCCATCAAGATCTTCGTACTGACCTTTTTTCACTGCCCATATCAATATACCCACCATGATTAAACCAAGGAAGATCATACCGGGTATCAGTGTATATATGACTTCCATAATATTTCTCTTTTACTTTTCTTTTTTAAACAGGGTTCGAATTCGTGCGGCATTCCCAATCACCAACAGTGAGCTAACGGGCATGGAAATAGCTGCAACCAACGGGGTAATAAAGGTCATCATTGCCAGTGGTACCATAATAAGATTATAGATGAAAGAAATGCCAATGTTCTGGCGAATTGTTTTCAGTGTCCGCCGGGATAGTTTCACAGCTAGATTAATTTTCTCAAGATCATCCTGGATTAAAATAATATCAGCACTTTCCACCGAAACATCTGTGCCCGATCCAACCGCCATGCCCACGTCTGCCCGTATCAATGCGGGTGCATCATTAATACCATCGCCGACCATAGCAACCCGTTCACCCTGCGTCTGCAATGCCTGAATGGCCGCATCCTTATCTTGCGGCAAAACTTCAGCGATAACCTGCATCCCGCCCAGCTCATCCGCAATCGCATCAGCAACAGATTGTCTGTCCCCGGTTAATAAGGTCAGCTTCATTCCCTGCCGGCGCAGAGTCCTGATTAATGGCTTCGCCTGTGTACGTAGACTATCGGCAACCACAATCATTGCAACATGTGCACCCGCTTTTGCTACATGCACACAAGTCTTTCCTTGCGCTTCATATTTTTGCGCTTGTGCTATTAATTTCGAATCAAGCCTAACTGATAGCTTTTGCAAATAGGTCTGTGTGCCACAGGCAAGAATAGCACCATCAAGCTCACCACTCACACCATAACCCGGTTCATTGTGAAAATTATTCAAGCGGGCATAATCCTGTTTTAATCCACGCTTCTCAGCTTCGTAAATGATCGCGCGTGCAATACTGTGTTCTGAACGACTCTCCAGTACTGCTACCGCATTAATTAACTTATCTTCCTCACCACTTTCTATGCTGACAATACTACTAATACTCATTCTACCTTCTGTGAGTGTACCTGTTTTATCAAACACGAAATGAGTAATGGATGACAGGGTTTCCAGAGCTTCGCCATTTTTCACCAGAATACCGTTGCGAGCACCCAGACCTGAGGCCACGGCAATTGCCATCGGTGTGGCCAGTCCAAAGGCGCAGGGACAAGTGATAATCAATACGGAAGTGGCGGCCATTAGTGCCAGCTCAAAATCTTTCTGATACCAGAGAATAAAGGTTAGCGTGGCTAAAAATAAAGTGGCAGCAACAAACCACGGCACAATCCGATCCGCCATACATTGAATCGGTGCCTTTGAGGACTGTGCTTCCTCCACTAAACTGATGATGCGTCCCAGTGCGGTATTGCGCAAGGTTCCGCTCACCTCTACCGTTAAAGCTCCCTGCATATTAATGGTTCCGGCGCAAACCAGATCTCCCACCTGCTTTTTTAAGGGCTGTGACTCACCACTTAACATACTTTCATCCACTGAGCTTTGTCCCTCCACAACACACCCATCCACGGCTATGCTTGCACCGGGCTTAATCAATACCTGTTCGGCTATTTTAATTGATCGTACCGGGACGATTTTTTCTTCACCATCCCGGAGCACACTGGCGACACGTGGCTGCAAATCCAGTAGTCGTTGTGTCGCAGCAACAGCGTGACGTTTGGATAGAGATTCCAGGTGTCGTCCGACTAAAATCACAAATAGAAAATTGACTACGGTGTCATAATAAACTTCGCCTGTTGCAGTGGGATTTAATGTTACATAAACAGAGTATGCCCAGGTGGCGGTGGCACCTATGGCAATGGGTAGATCCATACCCAGACGTAACTGGCGCAGACCCGTCCAGGCACCCTTTAAAAATGGCCAGCCTGAATAGAATAATGTAGGTGTGGCCAGTGAAAATCCGACCCAGTAAAATAAACTACGAAACTCACCCTTATCTGCACCACTATAAAGAGCAATAGATATCCATAGCAGGTTCATCATCGCAAACCCGGCAAAGGCCATACGAAACAGCAAGGCACGATTCTGCTTTTTTAGTGCACCTTCAGCAGCATCGGGATCATAGGGAACGGCTCGATAACCAATTTCAGCCAGTGACTGTAACACCTGGGAAAGCGAAATGCGTCGGTTATCCCAGCGCAGATGCAAACGACGGCCACTGAGGTTCACGCGCGCACTGAGAACTCCGTCCAGTGAGGTTAAACTACGTTCGATTAACCAAACACAGGCAGCACAATGAATGCCTTCCACCAGTAGATGAATATTGCGAAGTTCACCCAGTTCAGTAATATACTCGGCCTGAACTTCATCAATATCATAGAGACTGAGATCGGATGGTGGTTCTGGTGGGGGGGCGAGCAAACTTCCTTCGGGCGTACGTTGGTAGAAACCTTGCAGACCGGCTTTATAAATTGCTGCACAGACTGACTGGCATCCGAAACAGCAAAAGTGCTGCGGCTGATCGTTTATCTGTGCGCTGAAACTATTGTGTTCCGACAGTGGCAAACCACAGTGGTAACAGGAAGAAGCATTATTTGCTTCACCATTCATACATAAATCCAGCTCAGTGAGGCTTGACAGATATGCGCTGTTCAATCAAATCAAAGCTCTCTGTTGCCTGACTGGCTTTCAGTTTCAGCTCCCAGACACCTTTGAGCGGAAAAACGGCCTGGGCCTGATATTGACCCGGTGCAAAGGACTCTAATTTTAATTTAAAATCAGCATTGGCATCAGAAGGCCGATAAGCCAGCACTTCGACATTAAGATCATTGACTGCCAGCCCTAATTTGTCGACTACGTTAAAACGTAAGGTATGCGTCTGTCCAAGAACCAGCTCTGCCGGCACATCCAGTTTAAAATTCCAGCCCAGCGCATGTCGTGCGGCCTGTTTCTTTAAAAAGTTTTTCTCATGATCGCGGCCTTTTTCATAATAGTCTTCTTCAACCAAACCGGAGTTGGTGATTATCGCCATACTGATCATTCCGGCATTAACCAGTAACACAAAAACCACTAATCCAATCCAGCCCAGCACCCAGGGATTGCGCATGGCCTGTTTATTTGCCTGAGATATAAATTTACTATTCATCACTTTAGTCGCTGTCATTTTTACTAACCTGCCAATTCAAATCATTTATAAGCCGGGGCTAAAAAACATACTTTCGTATTCTACTTTTGCATCTTTGCCGATCATTTCCGCCTTAAAGGTGATCGATATACGTGGCTTCGTTAACGTATTTTTGGGTATCTTCAAGAATACGGTATGGGGTGTAACACCACCTTCACGTATTTTAATCGGTTCATCCAGGCCTTTAATCCGCATCTCATCCGGCCCGACCACAGTAACAATAACGTCGGCCTCATGATCCGTTTTATTCAATAGTTTGAGAACGTACTTGTTCTGAATCATATTATTTCTGAGTAGGACAAACAAAGGCTGTCGTTCATGCAAAACTTTCAGCTCAAGCGAACCAAGGTTGATCAGACCATAGAGTATGCCACCGGCCGCAATCAACATAATAGCAAAATAGACCAGCACGCGTGGCCGTTTGATTAATGCTATCTCCGGCTTACCCAACATAACATCTAATGATGCATACCGAATCAGGCCTCGTGGCTTGCTAATTTTATCCATCACTGAGTCGCAGGCATCCAGACACAGTCCACAGGTGATACAGCCTTCCTGTTGCCCTTGGCGAATATCCACGCCGGTGGGACACACAGCCACACACTGATTGCACATGATGCAATCGCCCTGTTCATCCGGTACCCCTTCCTTTTTTAAGCGTCCGCGAGGTTCCCCCCGCTTAACATCATAAGTTGGGAGAACAGTTTCGCTATCGTACATGACACCCTGAATGCGGGCATAGGGACAAAGCCAGAAACAGGTCTGTTCACGCATAAAACCGGCGAGAATAAAGGTACCTACGGTGAACATACCAATAACAACCATGGCTGTCGTTGTGAGTTGAAAGCTGAAAAAATCCAGCCACAACTGCTGTGCATCTGTGAACCAGATAACAAAACTGATCCCGGTAAAACCTGAAATTAAGAGCCAGAAAAAATATTTCATACTCCGCAGCTTTATTTTTTTAAGCGTCCAGGCACTCTTGTCCAGCTTATGCCGTTGTGCTGGCTTACCTTCCAATTTTTCTTCAACCCAGGTAAAAGCTTCCGTCCAGATTGTTTGAAAGCAGAAATAACCGCAAAAAGCGCGGCCAATGGTCGAGGTAACGGCCGCCAGTAGAATCGCAAAAAATAATAATATCAGTGATAAAATCCAGACATCCTGAGGCAGGATGGTGATGCCATAAAAATGAAACTGCCGCTCAGGGATGTCAAATAGAATCGCCTGGCGATCACCGTAGCGTAAATAAGGAACTAAAAAATAAGGAAGCCATACCAATGAGGAAAACTGTTTTATCGTTCGGAAACGTCCGGACATACGTTTGGCATGGATGGTCTCTTCACCCGTATTGACATGCCAGGCACCTAATTCTTCGTAAATGGTGCTATCGCCAGATTGCTCATTATTACTCAAAACTTACTCCCATACATACCGCCGAATAAAGCCGGCCAGCTCAACAGTATGACGAAAAACAGATTAATTTTTTCCAACAGGTCGACAACCAGGTTGCTGACATTTTTTGCGAATGACCTCCCCTGGATGGGGAAGTGCGCGTGATTTCAGTTTAACACGATCCAACAATTCGCTGAAACGATAAAGCCGCTGATGCTAAACCGTATGGGCAAGAGCCCATGCGGTTTACATGGGTGTTACTGCCCGCCACCCAGCTTGTGCACATAAACGGCCAGTTTCTTGATGTCCGTTTCAGACAGTTTACTATCACCAAATTTAGGCATTTCAGCACGCCGAGTCTTTGCATCGGAGGCATCGTTGACACCATGTCTAATGGTATGAGCAATACTTTCTTCCGTACCCGGCGCAAAGCGTGCAATACCATCCATCAGGTTAGCTGAACCCAGCGCTGCCATACCCGTACCTGCTGGTGTATGACAACCTACACAGCCTTTTTCCATATACAGCGGCTCTTCAATCACCTTGCCTGCTGCAATAGCACTAGCCAGTTTACTGATTTCCGCATCGCTCAACACCATACCACCCATCTTCGGCATCATGCCAAGACGGCCGTTGGTAATGCTTTGTTGGATAGTTTCAATCGTACCCCCATAGAGCCAGTCATCATCTGCCAATACCGGGAAACCAGGATTGCCGGAACCACCTGCGCCATGACAGGCCGCACAGTTTTCACCAAACAGAACTTTGGCTGAGCGTATGGCATATTCACTTAACTCTTCATCGGCCAGAATGGCGGCCACCGACATACCCGGTAACTTGTCTTCATATTTTGCTCGTACAGACTCAATGGCCTGCATATCTTCTTTGAATTCCTTAATGGCTGTCCAGCCAGTTAAACCTTTAGTGTGACTATTGACTAAAGGAATGGCCGGGTAAATCAGACAATAAACAATGACAAATATCCAGCTGGCATGAAAGCCGATCCACCACCACTTTGGTGGCTCGTTGAGTAGTTCGCCCAGGGTTTCGTCCCACACGTGTCCGGTAGTCGGTACACTGTAAGGGTTTTTCTTTTCACTCATTTCTTTACCTCCGCATTAAAACGGTCATCATCATTGAGGAGATGGCGTTGTGCTTCCAGCCTCTCCTTATTTTTAGGATGAAATACCAGAACATACGTAATGATCATAATAATAAATATACCTACTGTCATGATCATGCCGATCCAGTCATGCAGGGTCATCGCGGCCCAATCCGTACTAAAATACTCCTTGAGACTATTCACGGTAATCAATGCCTTCGTCAAAGCGAATCATAGTGCCCAGCACTTGCAAGTACGCGACCATGGCATCCATTTCAGTCTTGCCTTCGACACTGGCGGCGGCAGTCGCAAAATCAGCATCAATATAAGGCACACCGACCATCTTCATGCCTTTCATGGTGGCAACGGTTTCATCCGCATCAACCCTGTTTTTAGCCAACCAGGGATAGTTAGGCATCACGGATTCGGGAACCACTGAACGCGGTGCGAGCAGGTGTTGCACATGCCACTCATTAGAGTATTTACTGCCTACACGTGCCAGATCCGGCCCGGTGCGCTTTGAACCCCACTGGAAAGGATGATCGTACATGGACTCGGAAGCCAGAGAGTAATGCCCATAGCGTTCCTTCTCATCCCGGAAAGGACGAATCATCTGCGAGTGGCACAGATAACAACCTTCACGGATATAAACCATGCGGCCCATTAATTCCAGTGGTTTATAGGGACGAACGCCATCACCGGCTTTCCAGTCATCCAGAGAAGCACCGGCTTTACGCTGCCAGACGATCTCAGGATGCTGGTTATGTTCCATGGTCTCGTCTAAATAGAACAGGGGAACAATTTCCACCAGCCCACCGACGGACAATAAAACCAGAAGCATCAGCAACATGACAATGCCGCTACGCTCGACTTTGTCCTGCAATTTTGTTGAATGAATTTTATCTGCCATTGTTATTGACTCCTTAATCAGGCGTTAGCCGTGGCCGCAGTAACAGCAGGCCGCGAGCTGGCTGTACGAATGGTCATGATTACGTTGTAGAGCATTACCACACCGCCTGCCCAGTAAATCATACCGCCTACTGCACGCATGGCGTAGTAGGGATGCATAGCCGCAACGGATTCAGCAAAGGTATACGTCAAGGTGCCGAAGGCATCATAATCACGCCACATCAAACCCTGCATGATGCCGGATACCCACATCGCAGTGATGTAAATGACGGTACCAATGGTGGCCATCCAGAAGTGCATGTTCACCAGACTGGTGGAATACATGCGGGTATTCCACAGCCGCTCGACCATATGATAGAGCGCACCGGCGGCCACCATGGCGACCCAACCCAGCGCACCGGAATGAACATGACCAATCGTCCAGTCCGTGTAGTGAGACAGTGCATTCACCGTTTTCACTGACATCACCGGGCCTTCAAACACGGACATGGCATAGAACGCCAACGACATAATCATAAAGCGCAAAATATAATCGGTACGCAGTTTGTCCCAGGCACCGGAGAGGGTCATCATGCCGTTAATCGCACCGCCCCAGGAAGGAATGATCATGGCCAGAGAAACGGCCGCCCCGATGGATCCGGTCCAGTCAGGCAGCGCGGTATATTGCAAATGGTGGGCTCCCAGCCAGACATAACCAAACATCAGCGCCCAGAAATGAATCACCGACA